>Ga0222666_1000282_pt1 | contig 33863 bp, 25 predicted proteins | sample AntAcemetagen655_FD_181710 | JGI IMG/M metagenome (GOLD analysis project Ga0222666, IMG submission 181710) | Saline water microbial communities from Ace Lake, Antarctica - #655 | ecosystem: Environmental > Aquatic > Non-marine Saline and Alkaline > Saline | place: Antarctica: Ace Lake...
TTCGTTTCGTTTTTGGAGGTGTATCCCCCCTTGAGCCGTTCGAAAGTTATTTTTATAGCTCAAAATCAGCCCTTGAACAACGATGCCCAGTTGGGGCAGAGGATGGCGGGTGCAGCCGAGAGGGCGAAGCGGCAGTCACACCGGTTTCCGGGCCTGGATCTTCCCGCCATGCAAGCGCAGGTGCATGAAAATACACGCGCCTCCCTGTTGTTTATGGAGGGGCAATACATGGATCTGCTGGATCTCATGAATTATGTGAGAGCCGGTTCCCGCCTTGTGAAGATTACCCCCGACACTGTGCCCCGGCATTATTCACTGGCCAATACGGTAACCTTAAACGGCATTTACATGCACCAATACCTGACGGCTCATGGATACGACCCCATTATCATTCAAAACTATGCCACCGGCGACCTGGAGGGGCTGCTTCAGGAATCACCCCTGGCGGTCTGCATCTCTTCAAATTTTATCTTGATGAACGATATCAAGACAATGGCCGAAAAAATCAAACACCTGGCACCCCATGTTGCGGTCATTGCCGGCGGCATGCTGGTAAAAAAAGCCCTGCACGCGGGGGAGAATCTCACAAAAGGGACCCTTAAATTTCTTTCCACCTTCCACGAAAAAGTAGATGCGTTTGTTGTGGAGGCAAAGGGAGAGCAGAGTCTTGTGAAACTGCTCGAAGCCATTGAAAATGGGGATGATTTAAGCAACGTTCCCAACCTGGCCTATTTTGATGAAAAAGGCCGTGTGACCTTCACCGCAAGGCTTGAAGAAGAGATTCACATGGATCAAACGGCCATTGACTGGCACAACATTCCAAAAACCTATCTGCGCCATACCCTCCCCGTCAACAGCAGCCGGGGATGCTATTACCGGTGTCGTTTCTGTACTTACCACTGGTTGTTCCCTAAGGTGCATTACAGGTCTCCGGAGGTCCTTCGGCAGGAACTGAAAGCCATCAACAGTTTGGGCTTCATCAGACATGTGCGGTTTACGGATGATAACTTCACCGCCAGAAGTGATCGAATTAAAACGGTTCTTCGCATGATGATCCATGAAAAATTCTCATTTACCTGGTCGTCATTTGCCCGCGCAAGCGCTTTGACACCCGAACTGGTAAAGCTGATGAAACAGTCGGGGTGTGAGTTTGTGGATCTGGGCCTGGAATCGGGAAGCCAGACTATTCTGGATAATATGGACAAACGCTTAAGCTGTCAGCAGTCTCTTGACGCCATTCGCTTGCTCAATGATCATGGCATTATCAGCCGGGGCAGTTTCATTGTCGGGTACCCGGGGGAAACGCACGATACATTTTTTGAAACCATTGATTTCATAAACGAAAGCGGCCTCCCCTACTATCAGCCCTATCTCTTTTATTACACCGCCAATACCCTGGTGCATGAGGAACGGAAAGCACTGAATCTGAGAGGTCTCGGCCTGGCATGGGCCCATGAGACCATGGATTCCGTAGAAGCATCCCACCTTCTGATGCAGATGATTGAGCTGATCCCCGAAAGTTTCACCGATGGTCAATCCTATGTGGAAGAAATCTATAAAATGCTCAGGGGTGAAGGGTATGCAAGGAGGGATATAAAGGACCTTTTCAGGTTGAAACGGCAGTTGCAGCTAACCTTGAGAGAACATCCATCCGCCGGTCCATCCTCTTTGGAAATAGCGCCCATACTCAAGAAGATGGGGGGGCTGATCAGCTAATGCATATTGCCATCCTCAGTGTAAGAGATGAAACATACCACCCCAACAGCAGGCTCATGGCGGCAGCGGTTGAAATGGGGCATGGGATTTCACTCATCCATACGAGGGACTCTCTTTCCTGCATTTGCGAGGGCCAACAGACGGTCGGATTGCCTGAGGTTGATTTGCCGGATATCCTTCTGCCGAGAGTGGGGGCGACCATCAACGACTATGCCCTGTCGGTGGTGAGGCACTTTGAGTTTTCCGGAACCCGGGTGGTCAATGGTTCTGAATCGATACGGATGGCGCGAAACAAATTTATGGGCCTTCAGTGCCTGGCCAGAGAAGGTATCAGTGTTCCGGACACCTGTCTGGTGGTAACCCGTCAAGGCTTTGAACGGTCCGTGGAACAGTTGGGCGGATACCCCGTTGTGGCCAAAATGCCCAGCAGCCGCCAAGGCAACGGGGTGATGCTCGTTGAAAACCAGGCCACCGCTTCTTTTGTGATGAACAACCTCATGGATAACACACGGGGGCTTCTGGTTCAGGAATATATCCCCCCTGAAGGACGCACGGACATTCGCGCTTTTGTGCTGGGAGACCGGGTTTTAGGGGCCATGTCTTTAAAACCCGATCCAGGGGATTTCAGGACCAACATCCATATCACCGGACAGGGACGGTTGCTGGCCCTGAGCCCGAATCTTGTGAAACTGGCCGTGCAGTCATCCCGTGCCCTCGGCCTTGAAATTTCGGGCTGTGATATCATCCTTCAGAAAAACGGTTCGCCTCAAGTGATTGAGGTGAATTATTCGCCGGGATTCAGAGGCCTCGAGCACGCCACCGGCATGGACATTGCGGAACAAATCATCCATTACGTAACCGCAAAAAACTAAGGAGCTTTCATGCACATCGCTTTTTTGATGGATCCGCTTATTTCAATTGATCCCGAAAATGAGACGACCAGTCATCTCATGTATGAATGTAATCAAAGGGGACACACCGTCTATTTTCTGGAACCCCACGATATATATATTCGTGAAAATCAAGTGGTGGCCAGGATGCGCAATATCTCTGTGGCGCCAAACCTGTCCATGAAAAAATACTGGAGAAGCCTGATTCATTGTCTCAAAAAAGATGAACTGATATTTGAGACCATCGCGGATCTGGATGCGCTTTTTTTACGGAAGAATCCGCCCATGGTTTATCAAACCATGGAATTTTTGTCGTCGGTCAGCGACAAAGTGTTTATGATCAACAACACGACGGGTCAAATCAGAGCCAACAGCAAACTCTATATCCTTAATTTTCCGGAAATCATTCCCGAAACCCACGTATCTCGTGATCCCGCACGTCTCAGAAAAATCATCAATAATTTCGGTGGCGCCATGGTGGTAAAGCCCCTTCAACGTTACGGTGGCGAAGGGGTGATTAAAGTGAGCGTCAAAGACCAGGAAAATTTAAATTCCCTGATCAACTATTATGTACGGGCCTATCGGGCCTACCCGGAGCGGGAACCCATTATGGTGCAGGAGTATCTGGAGGAAGTTCAGACAAAAGGGGATGTGCGGATACTTCTGCTCAACGGGGAAATTGTAGGCGCCATGCGGCGAAAACCGAGCAAAGGCGATTTTCGAACCAATATCCACGCGGGCGCCCGGGCCTATAAACATGACATTACGGATCACGATCGTGCCATCTGCCAGGTGATAAGGGACAGTTTGAGAAAAGAGGGCCTGTTTTTCGTAGGGGTTGACGTGATCGGTAATAAGATGGTAGAAATCAACTGCCTGAGCCCCGGAGGAATTCCACGGATTAACCGTTTGGATGGGGTAAAGATCGAAGCCAGGGTGGTCGATTTCATAGAGCAGAAGGTTTCGGAACTGTAGGGGCGGACCCCTGTGTCCGCCCTGGCTATGTTGGGCGTGCATCACGGGCGAATGCCTGATCTTTTTACATCGGGGTCGCCCCTAACCCAAAGATTCAACAGAAGAGAGGATGACAAATGCGCCGTATGAATGGAAAAACAAACAGGTTGTCTGGTTCGTGGGTCACAATGATTTTGTGTGTCCTGATGCTGATGGCGAGTTTTCATTTTTCAGTACCGAGGGCTTCCGCCGCGGATATGCTCAAAATGGGTGTTTTGCAGGAGCCCAAAACCTTGAACATCTGGAGAGCGGGGGATCGCTGGTCACTGAAAATCCTGGGGCTCATCTATCAACCCCTATATGTGAGGGATCCCAAGACACTGGAGTTGGTTCCCTGGCTGGCGGCAGCACCGCCTGAGTTTGATCAAAAAAATCTCTGCTACACGGTTAAACTGAAGCCCGCCAGATGGTCGGACGGCACGGAATTGACCTCCGAAGATGTGGCCTTTACCGGACGGATTATTCAGGAATTCAAAGTGCCCAGGTATATTTCCAAGTGGAAGTTTATCAAAAAAATTGAAACCCCGGACAAACAAACCATAAAGTTCTATCTGGAAAGTCCCCGTGCCATCTTTGTCTCCCGAACGCTCACCACGCCTATTGTTCAGAAAAAGCAATGGGAGGGAGTGATCAATAAAGTCAAGGGGGAGGAAAAACCCCTTCGCTCCCTAATGCGGCACAAGGTTAAGATGCCCATAGGCAGCGGCCCTTTCAAATTGAAAGACTGGCGGTCGGGCGCCTACATTTACGTGATAAAGAACGAGATCTTTTTCGGCTCCGGCAAAACCATCAGTGGACACCTTTTAGGGCCTCACATCGACGGGATCATTTTCAAGGTCTATGGCACGTCAGATGCCGCTATCCTGGCATTGAAGAAAGGGAGCATCGATATGTTCTGGTGGGGAATTCAGCCGGGATATATGGAAGACCTGAAAGCGAACCCCGATATGGAGGTCTTCACCAACGAAAAAAGTGCGCTTTATTACCTCGGGTTTAATGTGAGGAAACCGCCCTTTAATGACACCAACCTGCGTCGGGCCGCGGCAACCCTGGTGGGGGAAGACTTCATCATCAAACGGATTCTCCAGGGGTATGGCTTGAAAATGTATTCCATTGTTCCTCCCGGTAACACCTTCTGGTGCTGCCCGGATGTTCCCAAGTATGGTGTGGGGCTCAGCCGGGAAGGGCGCATCAAAAAGGCTTACCAGATTCTCTCGGATGCCGGCTACACCTGGCAGATCCCTCCCATTGACAACTCGGGGAATGTGGTCAACGGCGATGGCATCATGCTGCCTGATGGGAAGCTCATGGAGAAATTCACCATCCTGACGCCACCGGCCGATTACGACCCCCATCGCGCCATGTGCGGCATGATGATGCAGGAATGGCTCAGAATGCTGGGCATACCGGCTTACTCCAAACCCATGGCATTCGGGGCACTGATCGAACAGGTAAAAGTGCGCAGGGATTTCGATGCATTTATCCTGGGATACGGCAGTCTGTCTCTGGACCCCGATTATCTGAGAAACTTTTTTATTTCAACAAACGACAAGCGCAGAGGCTGGAACATGAGCGGTTATAACAATCCGCATTTTGATAAAATTGCGAACCAATCCGCGAAAACCATGAACCGGGACGAACGGCGAAAGCTCATCTGGGAAATGCAGAAAATTATCATGGGTGATGTGCCCTATATGCCCCTGTATAACCCAAAACTGATTGAGGCCGCCCGGAAAGGCAAATTCACGGGTTGGGTTCAAATGCTGGGCGGTATCGGCAACCTGTGGTCTTTCTGCCAGTTGAAACCCCTTTAAATTTAGGTGTAAGGTATAAGGTAATGGATTTTCTCGTTCATCCTTCATCCCTCATCCTTCATCCTTCATAAACGCTATGGAACTCAGAAAATACATTCTCCGCAGGCTGGTCCAGATCACCATCATTTTTTTTGTGATCCTCACGGTGTTGTTCCTGCTGTTCCGCCTGGCCCCCGGGGACCCTGTTTCCCGAATGGTGGACCCGGATATGACGCCCGAGGATTCACAACGCCTCATTGTTCAGCTGGGGCTGGACAAACCTCTGGGAGTTCAATATCTCATATATCTCAAAAACTTTTTTTCGGGTCATTTCGGGTACTCGTTTCACTATGGAGAGCCGGTGGTGGACATCATCTGGGCACGGCTGCCCAATACCATACTACTGTTTACCACCGGCATCATTCTATCCGCTTTTGTGGGTATTTTCTTAGGCAAAATTGCTTCCTGGTACAAGGGGAAAAAAACCGACAGTATCATGACCGTGGGAGCGCTGGTGACCCACACGCTCTTTCTGCCGTGGCTCGCGTTGATCCTGATCTGGATTTTTGCATATAAATTCAGTTGGTTTCCCATAAACGGAATGATCTCGGAAGAGGTATGGCTGGATCCTGACAACGGTTTCATAACCAAATCGCTGGATGTCCTCTACCATATGGTGTTGCCGCTCTCGACCCTGTTTCTGATCCATTTCGGCGCTTATCTCCTGATCATGCGGAGCGCCATGCTGGAAACCCTCAAAGAGGATTATATCCTCACGGCAAGGGCCAAGGGCCTTGATGAAAAGACCATTCGGAACAAGCATGCGGCCCCCAACGCGGCGCTTCCGGTGGTCACCAGCGTCGGGTTGAGCCTGGCTTTTTCCATCAATGGGGGGGCGCTGACGGAAACGGTTTTCACCTGGCCCGGCATTGGCCGGGAACTGGTGTTTTCGGTCAGTCAGAATGATTACCCTTTGGCGCAAGCCTCTTTTCTGTTGATCGCCATTGTGGTTTTGCTTGCCAACCTGGTGGTGGATGTTCTGTACGCTTACCTCGATCCAAGAATCAGATACTAAACGGGAATCTTCATGACAGTAGACCCTTCAAGCAGTGAAAGAAGCGCCCGGGAGCGCTACCCATGGCTTAATTCATTTCTGGATGGGTGGGCCATATTCAAACAGAGCCTTCTGGGTCGAATCGGCCTGACCCTGCTGATCATATTTGCTTTGATGGCCATTTGCAGTTACATCCCACCGTTGATCAACCCCATGTATAACCCCATGACCGGTGTGGATCCGGATATCTCCACCTGTACGCCACCCAGTTGGCGGCACTGGCTGGGAACGGATTTCATGGGACGGGACATTTTCAGTCAGCTCCTGGCAGGCGCTCGGATAGCCTTCATGGTCGGCGTTTCAGCTGCCGTCATGAGTGTGGTTCTGGGGACGGCTATCGGCATGACCGCCGGGTATATGGGGAAATTCATGGACACCATTCTCATGAGAACGGCGGACATGATCATGGTTATGCCCACCTTGTTGTTTGTATTGATCATCTCTTCCGTTTTTGGTCAGCTTAACATCTGGACCATTGTTATTATCATCGCCCTGTTCAGGTGGCCCGGGGTTTCCCGAATGATTCGAGGTCAGACCCTTTCCCTCAAACATCGCCCTTTTATCGAAGCGGCCAAAATGGCGGGGGCGTCCCATTTCCGGATTATTTTCAGGCACATCATGCCCAATGTGTTGCCCCTGGCATTTCTGTTCATGACATTCCGGGTGACGTCCGCCATCATTATTGAAGCATCGCTGGCATTTCTGGGGTTTGGTGATCCGGGAACCGTCAGTTGGGGGATGATGCTGCAATGGGTCTGGAAAACCGGATATATGTTCAAGGCGCTTTACTGGCTCCTTCCGCCGGGGATTTGCATTTCATTGATTACCCTCTCCTTTTATATGCTGGGTCGTGCCATGGATGAAGTGTTGGATCCGAGACTACGAAAGGAGGACCAGACAGATTAAATGGCCCTACTGGAAGTTGAGAATTTAAGCATCGGTTATCAAACCAAACAAGGCCGCCTAAAGGCCGTGGAAGGGGTTTCTTTTTCCCTGGATGAGGGACGTTCTTTAGGTTTTGTCGGCGAATCGGGATGTGGAAAAACCACCATCGGCATGGCTCTGATGGGGCTGATGCCCCCCAATGGTTCTGTCGGGCAGGGACGTATTCTCTTTGAGGGGCAGGATCTTCTGAAAATGACGGAAGCGCAAAGAAGAAAAACACGTTGGAGTCAGATTGCCATGATTTTTCAGGCCGCCATGAATGCCATGAACCCGGTGCTGCGCGTGGGGGATCAGATTGCGGAAGCCATTCTGGTGCATAACCCCGAAACGGAAAAGGATGCGGCCCTTCACCAGGTGGAAGAACTTTTCGATCTGGTGGGAATCCCCCGGGATCGTCTGAGAGGCTATCCCCACCAATACAGCGGCGGTATGAAACAGCGGGCCATTATTGCCATGGCCCTGGCCTGCAAACCGAAATTGATTATTGCGGATGAACCCACCACCGCGCTGGATGTCATTGTTCAGGATCAGATACTGGAAGAAGTCAAAAAGCTGCAAAAAGAGTTTAACATCAGCGTTATCTTTATCTCACACGACATTTCCATTGTGGCGGACATGTGCCAGGATATCGCGGTGATGTATGCCGGTCAGATGGTGGAATGTGGTCCCAGGGAAGCTGTTTTTGATTCACCCGTACATCCCTACACCAAAGCACTGCTCTCTTCATTCCCAACCATCACCGGCGAAAAAAGTGATTTGATCCCCATCCCGGGAGAAACCCCCAACTTGATCCATCCCCCTTCAGGGTGTCGGTTTGGCGAACGGTGTCCCGAGGCTTCCTTAACCTGCTCAGTGGCGCCCAAATGGGTTCAGATAGGCCCCGGGCACAAAGCGCTCTGTTGCCATTGCTAGCGTAAGAAGAAAGAAATATTGGATTTCACCCGAGGTCAGCATGGATACAAACGGTAAACCGATCCTCGAAATCAAGGACGTGAGTAAAATTTACAAAACCAAGGGGAGTCTTTTTGCCGGCCGTGGCAAAGATGTGGTGGCCCTGGATCGGATATCCCTTGAGATTAACAAGGGTGAAATTTTTGGGTTGGTGGGGGAAAGCGGCAGCGGCAAAACAACAGCGGGCCGCTTGATTGTGAGCCTGGAGGAGACCGACTCAGGCGAAATTCTTATGGATCACCAACCCGTTACCGGGCTGAAAGGAAAACGCCTCAAGAAATTTCGAAGCAAAGTTCAGATGATATTCCAGGACCCTTATCAATCCCTCAACCCCCAACGGTCTATCCTGGACACGGTTGCCGAACCTTTGATCATTCATCGCATGGGTCATGCCGACAGCAGGAAAGATCGCGTTCGGGAGGTGCTCCGGTCCGTAGGGTTGTCGCCGCCGGATGATTTCCTCTACCGTTACCCCCATCGACTCAGCGGCGGGCAGCGCCAGCGGGTGGCCATCGCACGGGCCATGGTCCTGGATCCTGAGTTTGTCATTGCCGATGAACCCACGTCCATGCTGGATGCCTCCATTTCCGCACAGATATTCAACATCCTTTTAAAGATGCGGAACGAGCTGGACGTTACGCAGCTTTTTATTACACACAGCCTTGCCGCGGCTCGCTATCTGTGCGATCGGATTGCCGTCATGTACCGCGGTCGCCTGATGGAAGTGGGCCGGGCCGACCAGGTTATCCGGAATCCCAAACATCCTTATACGAAAGCGCTCATTGATGCACTTCCAAAATTCGGTCATAGCGGTGACCGAAAGCGGTATGGCACGCTTTTGGCCCATGAACGAAAGGATGCTCAGGATGTGGGGTGCAATTTTTTTCCGAGATGCTCACTGGCACAGGAAAGCAGGTGTAATCTGGAAAAACCCGTTTTAGAAGACTACGGGAACCAGCATCTGGTGGCCTGTTTTCTGAGTCAGTTGTAAAGCGCCGTTTTATCCAAGCCCTCATGTTCATTCGCGATATTCGACAGATAAGGACCCTGTTCCAATCTTTTCCCGGAACATTCGTGGGGGTGGGGATGACCGCCTTTTCCCGAATCATACCCGCATCTTTTCTGGAGACCTACCACATTGTTGCCCTTCACAAGACGGGAGACCTGCCACTGCTGCGAAAAAAAACACACGTTTTTTGTCTTGAGGAGGAAACAGAAAACCCAACGCTTACACCGGGGGAAAATTCCGCGGGTCTTCTGGCTCATCCGCGAACCCGGCATTTTCTGGATGGCATTTCAAGTCCAAAATATTTTTTTTTGTACCAGGATTATCCCCAGTTGAGATCCGCTGCCGGGGCCAATGGATGGCACCTGTTGGCGAATGCACCACAACTGCGCCAAACTGTTGGAAAAAGACTGTTTTTCAAAGAAATGGCCGCTGAATTAGGCCTCCATCAAGCGCCCGGCGACATTTATCCCGTAGAGGCCATTCATCAGAAGGGGTATGAAAAATGGTGCCATCTGATGGGGCCCGATTTTGTGGTTCAACTTCCGGAAATTGAACGGGGTGGCGGCAGGGGAACATTTTTTGTGCGGTCTAAGAATGATTACCGGCAGCTTCAAGAAAAATTTGCGGAAAACCGGTGGCGGAACACACCGCTGGAATCGGTTTCCGTTCACCGGTTTCTGGACGGGCTACCGGCGAGCGTGGTGGTGTGTGTGACCCGTCACGGCACGCTGGTATCCGCCTTGCAAAGGCAACTGCAGGATCTTCCCTACTGCAGTGGTTTTGCGGAAGACGGGGTGTTCTGCGGCCATTCATGGGGCGCTTTCCCCTGGTCTGAAGCAGCCCGTAAATCGGCTTTTGAACAAGCGTGTCGAATTGGCGACTTCCTGGGAACCCTCGGGTACAAAGGCATCCTGGGCATTGATTTCGTTGTTCAAAAAAAGCAGGGGAAGGTCTGTCCCATTGAAATCAATCCACGTCTGACCGGCGCCCTTCCCATGCTGTCACTGCTCCATCTTCAATCAGGCACAATTCCTTTGGAAGCCTTTCATATGCTGGAATTCCTGGAAATTCCGTACCGCATAGACCGGGATGCCTTAAACAGTCGCTACGCTGAAACCGTACAGGGAAGCCACTTGTTGTTGTTTCGGCCGCTGGGTTCTGAAAACAGGGGTGGCGAATTATTAAACCCGGGTCTTTACGAATATGAACCGACCAACGGGGGTTTTCGTTTCCTGAAGGAGACATGGGAATATCAGCACATTCAAAACGAAAACCAGTTTATCCTGTCGGATGGTCCAAGACTCCCCGCCGATAAAGGATCGCACCGCCGGGATTCCCACAGCAGGTTGTGCCGGCTTCTTTTTTCTTATCCGGTAATGGGTATGGAAGGTGCCCTGTCGCCACAGGCACTTCTGGCAGCGGAATGGGTGCGTGAAAAAACGGCGAAATGGGATACGCCATGAAACTCCCGTTTGTCATCTCTCTACCCCACTGCTCCGGGGAAGTTCCCGCGCGGATTCGGTCCGACATCGTGCTGACCCAAACGGAAACAATTGACGCCATCGATCTGGGAACCCTGGAGATTTTCGGCTGTTTACCCGCCGAAGCGGTTTTATGCGCAAAATGGAGCCGACTGGTGGTGGACTTAAACCGGCCACCCGACCAGCGGGGTACCAAAGGGCCGGTCGTCCTGGTGGACTACCATGGCCGGTCGGTCTACGGGCCTGACGCAATCCCGGATGAAAATGAGATCGCACAACGCCTTTCGGCCTATTACAGCCCTTATCACCGACAACTGGAAAAGGCGATTGAAAAGGCGTATGTCAAAGGTCTTCTCGACTGCCATTCCCTTAAGGGAATCGGCCCGCCGGAGGCCCCCGATGCGGGAAAAAAAAGAAAGGATATTACGCTGGGCAACAATGGGGGGGCTGACGGAGTGGGCGATCCCCTAAGGGGGAAATCCACCTGTACACCGGCACTTTTGCGCTTCATGAAAGAGATATTTGAAATGGCGGGTTTTTCCGTTTCCCTCAATTCTCCCTATGCGGGGGGATTTATAGTCACCCATTATGGGTCCGCCCTGGCGGCCGGGGGCAAAATGGCCCTTCAAATTGAAATCAATCAGAACCTATACATGGAACCTGAGACGGAAGAGATTATTTCGGAGAAAGTGAGGGATGTCAGATCCGGAATTTTTGAGTGTTTCAAGAAGATCGGGGAAGGGATCTGAGAATCCGAGAAAATGCTTTGAGATTTTTCCTTTTCCTTACTCTTTTTTTTTGATATTCTCTAAAAAATGGTAACTTTTCAACGCATGAGGAGGGTCATTGTGTTCAATACATCGAAGTCCGTCAGAAAAGCACCCGTATTGTTTTGTATGGTCTTTGTCTTAGCCCTCTTTTCACCCATGGCGACATGGGCCATTGAAAAAACCCTGACCAATTCTCTGGGCATGGAATTTGTTCTGATCCCGCCCGGAACTTTTACCATGGGCAGCCCGACGGATGAACCCGGACGAAATCGGGATGAAGTGACGCATACGGCGAAAATTGGCCGGCCGTTTTATCTGCAGACCACCGAGGTGACGGTCAAACAGTGGCGGGATATCATGGGAAAACCCTTTTTTGGCGGCAAGAAAGGATCAGAGGACATGCCGGTGGTAAGGGTTTCCTGGCAGGACTGCATTAAATTCATAAAAAAGCTGAACGCCCGCAATAACGGCGTTTACCGACTTCCCACCGAAGCGGAATGGGAATACGCGTGCAGGGCCGGCAATACGACGGCCTACGGTATCGGGGATAGCATCGATTGCAACAATGCCATGTATGCCAACAATACCCTGAAAAGAGCGGACTGTGTGAATACCGTAAAATCAAAGGGATTGCCGGCGGATCAGCCGGCGCCTGTAAAAAGTTATGCCCCCAACGCCTTGGGACTCTATGACATGCAGGGAAATGTCTGGGAGTGGTGTGAGGACTGGTACCATCCCTACAAACCGGACGTTGCCGTCAAACCCCAATCCCAGGGCGAAGCGCCATCCATTGAAACGGGAACCGATAAAGTGCGAAGGGGGGGGAGCTGGTATGCTGCCGGCCGCCGCTGCCGATGCGCCAACCGAAACTACGGCCATTTTGCCAACCGGTATCAGACAACCGGATTCAGGCTGGTGCGGGAAGTTAAATAACCCTTTGGTTTTTCACCCAACAAAAAAGGGCTTGGACGTTTTGCCTAAGCCCTTGAAATCCTTATTGGTAGTCCCAACGGGAATCGAACCCGTGTCGCCGGCGTGAGAGGCCGTAACAGCAACTCGAGCAAGAGCAGGAAATCATTAACAATTCCATTCATTACAGAAACTTAAGTGATGAGGCTAAAAACCTAATCGTACCTGAAAGCACCTCAAAATACCTCCCTGGGGAAGCTGTCTACTTCCTATGTACTTCCTAAGAATTGGGATGGTGACCTTTCATTGAATCGGCTTGGCAATGGCTGAGTGCCTCAGTCTACCTCGTCGACCTACCATATTAAAGAACTCGCATGAGTTGGACTATCCGGTGCCAGAGCCCCCTGCTTTACGCCCAATTCATGGCTTCACCAACGCCATTTCTAAGACATAACCAGCAGTAGGAATTTTGCGGTTCTGACCTGGCCCAAAGGGCGATGATCTCCATGCTGCACTAAAAAATATCACCCCTAAATCTGAGACGTTCGGAATGAAATCCGGTGGTCTCTTTTTTTTGTCCATGTTTGTCCACTTTTATCCCTCTTTTATGTCCATATCTATCCTGTTTACAATAGGTTAGATCATGGAGTAAGCTTCGTCCTTAGGAAGTAAGATACACAAAACTAATAAAAGGAGAGCAAACATGAGGAATTTAGATTGATCAGGCAGGGATATAAATTACGGAAAGGCCCCTGCTGAAAAAAAAAGTCCGATCCGCGTCTGCAGTAAAGGCACGTCTGCAGATTTTTCTACAATTGATGCCACCAAAACTTATGGCGATGCGGAGCCTTAAAGCTCCGTCACACTGTCCGAGGGAGAATTTCTCGGACACAAAATGCTTAATATTTTGGAGGTTTCAATGTCTATATTTTCCACAACAGCGGCGAAGGCCGACTGGCTTTTCAAGTCGATAAAATATGCGATAAAACTTTCTGCAACCAGACGAGTGGTCATCCGAAATTCCACCATCGTCGGGGGTATTAAGAACGGGTGCGGTGATTTCCGCATATCTCTCGGCGAGGCAATCGGAAAAGGTTTGGATCTCGCGTTCATTTATGAAGCCGACAAGCTTCGGCAGCTGGATTCATTCCGGAACAGCAAAACAAATATTAATATTTTTGACCGTGAGGCCCACTTTGAAGTAACCGATAAGCAACGTAGCGTCATGTTATGGAAATGTTCCGCCACCAGCTCTGGCACACTCTTTCAAGACCCTTCAAAATTCAAGCCAATCGGGGTTCAGGTGACCGTCAAAGATCTCGAAACGGTCAAGAAGGAAAGCAGATCAACCCTTCCTTACGTCTACCTTAACGTGGTCGAGGATCAGCTGATATCCCTCAAAGTACCTGGAGCATCTCCCCATTATTTCGATCCTGATTCCTACGATGAAAAGGACGATGGTGATAATATGGCGCTTAAGTGCCTCTCTTTCCTTATGCTTCCAGGCAAGAAGGCAAATCTCAAAATTGCAGAGATGGGGGGAGGCTATTGGCTTTTGGCAGAAATTGAAATGGCTCTTGGGGCCTCACTGGAGATCCAGGAGCAGCTGATAAAGAAAAGGAGCAACTCATGAAAACAACACTTGGCACAATGTTAGAAAATCGCCTTCAGGAGGTGGTCGGTAACCTGAATCCGAAGCCGATTCTCATGGATGGAATCTGCACACTTCACCAGGGTGATGTTCAAATAATGGAGGGAAAAGGGGTAAACCCAACCCCGCTATCTCTTGGGTTAGCGGCAGCCCTTTCTGGAGAAGGGGATTTCCTCGGCATGAAAACAGCTGAAAAATCAAAAGTCCTCTATTTAAACGGGACGACAACCCTCTCTGATTTGAGAGTCCTATCACAAAAATTCTCAGAATCCCCACCGGAAATCAAATTCCTATGCGATGAGGATTTTTCCGGGGAAAATTGGGATGACGGCATGTTTAATGTCCTGAACCCGGTGTTCCAAACGCTTTTAACCGACTATTTGGCAGAGGAAAAGGACGTCAAGGCAGTATTTTTTGATCAGGTACCATCAACCCCCATGGAGCTAAAGGGAGAAAAAGCCATCCTTGGACTTCGGAGGCTGATCGTGGATATCAGGAAACTGGGTAAACTCCAGGCGTGGGTTTTTCCTGAAAGCAAGTCGATCCCACCCTTTCCTTCCGAATTGGCGACCGCGGCATGGACTGTCACTCCCAAAGGAAACCAGGAAGGTCAGGGGATGGAAATCAAAATGGCCGAAACGATGAACGCCTCTGCAAGAGGCAAAACCCATCACATAAGGATCATTGAGTCTGAAAACGGGCTGCTCAGGGTTGTCCTGAGAGACAGAGCTGATCTGATCACGGTTCTCAATCTGATAAGTAAGGGCATGAGCCAGACCCAGATTGGGGATTATCTAGGATACAACCAATCAACCGTAAGCCGCGAGTTCAAAGGACTCGGACTGGAGGATGATGGTTTGATTAGGAAAAATGGCACAGGGTATGTTGTGACCAATGCGGGCATGACCTACCTTGAAAACGCAACCAAATAGAACGGAAAGTTGCAATTCTCCCGGGGGTGATGTATGCCTCCGGGAGAATGCATAATGCGCGCATAATCGATTAAGCCATTGATATCATTGGAGATATTAGGCATTCATGCAAATATGCGCCCCAATTTTGGTGAGGAATAAATCATGGATTTCGTCAATGTAGTTAGTGCGATCCCCGACTTGGCAATATATAGGGATACAGCAATATTATCAAAAAGGCTCACGGAAAAGGTGCTCGTGTCACTCATCAAGGGGTATGCCCCTGAGTATTTTGGTTTTGATACCATGAAAAATATGGCTTTTGAGGTCAGGGCCATCAAGAAAGGGTACGCCAATGAATTATATTTAGATTCAGGTGGTTATAGCATCATAAATGGCAGTATCCACCCTAAAAACATCCCCATGGTTATTGAGTGCTACAATAAATTTCTTGAATTGGAGCATTCGCCTGTGGACCAATTCTTCAGCTTGGATATTCCATCAATAATAAAGGGGGAGTATGCCAGCTTTAACACCAAGAGCAACATCTTTGATTGCAACCGCATGTCTCTCATGGAATCCAGAGCATTGCTTGAAGATCCGGACATAAGGCGGAAATTTTGTTTTATTTGGCAATTTAAAACCCTTGAACATTACGAAATCTGGGCGAGGCTCTATGATGAGCTGGAGCTCGGAAAAACGATTATGAGGAGAGCCGTAGGGGGGCTGGTGGGGCTCAACGCTATGGCAAAAATAAGGTTTGCACCCTTCATTTGTATGGCATATCGCTGCCTCTGGGACCATCAGGAGGGAGATTTTCCGGAAGAGCCATTCTTCCTTCATTGCTTAGGTGTCAAATCCCCTGCGGACAGGCTCATTTTGACATTAATCGAGGAGCTTTTCAAAAGATATCTGGACGGAATTACTTATCCTGTAATCACTTATGACTCTGCCGCTCCAACCAGACAAATTGAATTCCAAACAAAAACCCACAAAACATATACCTTTGAGAATGGCTCCCTTACACACTATAAGAGCCTCTTTGATTTGCCCAAAGATCTTATCGAAAAGATATATCTCAAGGATTTTCTGGCGGAAACGATGTCCCAGGAAATCGAAAGTCTAAGAGCAGGAAAACGTATGGCTAATGTATGCATCTTACACCCCTTGGCAATTTATACGGAACTTTCGATCAACAACTACTTTGCCCATCTAATTCATTCACACGAAATGGTCGATATATTGATGCAAAGGACCTCGATCATCCAAGTCAAAAGCGATCTGAGACCGATCCTCAACGCCCTATCCCTTGAACAACCACAACTTTTCACAAAGAAATTCATCGAAGATTTCAATATGAATGTTGCAAAAGTGTTCAGATTTCACCAATGGTACAGAAACAAAAGGGATCGGGCCAGCCTGGAAGAACTGATGCGGGATTTCATTGGTGATATCAATTTCCCAGAAAAGCTGAAGTAATTACCCCCCCCTCCATCGTCTGTGAAAGAGAGTTCAGATGCCTCATATCCATAGGAAATCAGAACCCCCATTCATTTAACCAGATCAGCGGTGACCGTCCTCCTAAATATTATTAAGGTATAACTAAACGCGAACTTGAAGGGCTTTTCCAATTCTTCTTCATTGATAAAGAAATAATATATATAAAACAATTGGCCCTTCCGCACGTAGGGAGTTCTATCGTATTCCGCAGTTCTTGAATTGATACATCCTGCTCTTGAAAAACTCTTCAAGACAATTCTTCTATGTGGTAATGGTTTTGATTTGCTGATTGGTTTTGATTTGCTGATTGGGTTAGATTTCAAATGGTGTTGCAATGAAAGAAAAAGAAGCCAAATTGAAAGAATAGAAATGCTTTTGAATACCATTTTAAAGTATAAATTACATACAATCTTTTATGAACTGTTAATCGCAAACAAACATTAAAAAAAGATTATTAAAGACTACACATATAAATTTTGGCGCTTAATAATTTTTCAAGTATATGTTAGTTCTTACATGTCTTTTAACCATTAAATAAAGAGATGAATATAATTTTAGCGGCATGATCTCTTTGATGCGTAATTATTATAATCAGTTTATTGAATTACATTCCACGTTATTATTCACTTCGCCTTGAGCTATCAATATTTGGGTTTTTTTGAATAAAAATTCTACGTTGACATAGAAATAATAAGTATAAAAAGACACACTTAGTTCCATTCAAATCACGACTCACCACTGCGTTTGATTTTAATTGATATGTTGCAGTTCTTTAATTGATAGTTCCTGATTTTGAAAAAACTCTTCCAAGAGAAATTCCATATCGTGTAATGGTTATGCTTTACTGGGCGGATTAGATTTATAAGGGTGTTTACATGAAAGAAAAAGAAGACAATTTAAAAGAATTGAAATGATTTTTAATACTATTTTGATGTACTGCTTCTATCAAACATTCCGCGATATTCCAACCATCATTACTATCCAAAAAATGCATTATTAAAGACTACACGTATAGCTTTTGCCGCTTAAAGCAAATATCAATCTGTTTTATAAACGGTAAGAATATATGAAATATTAGGGATATTTTTGAATACGTTTTTAGCGGAAAGATCTGGTTAATTATCAATTGAGTTAGTCAATATATTTCGAAGTAATTTTCTTATAAAAGGAGGGGATTGATATGCACTGGTAGAATTACTGGAAGGATAATAGAACACTAAATATTAAAATAAATTCATAGGATATACAATTCCTACTGTACTAAAATCGATTAATGGTGGAGCATCATGCTTCGTTTTTTGAAACAAACAGAAGAGGATATTATAATGTTAAACAAAAAGTTTTTAATAAAAACTGTAACCCCTAATTTTGGGAATAACACCTTCATAAACAACGACATCATTTCATTTTTTGAAACAATATGGAAGAATAAAGGTGATCAAGAAGGTTATTTTGTATTATGGGAAAAAGAAACTAAAAACTCCTATTCTTTTCACATCAATGAGCTGCATTTGGCGGCACAAATGGCCGATAGTCTGAAGAGTCAGACGGACGTTTATTTTAGCGTCGGTCTACAAAAAAACAAACAGGATATGAAAGAGCGTGGAGTCGAAAAAAATGTGGTTTCTATCCCAGGGCTTTGGTTTGATTTCGACCTCTGGAACGAACAGCGCACGAATACGAGGACGAAAGAAGAATATCCGCCGGACATGGAAATGCTTCTCAGGGTTATTGATGACTATCTCCCAACTCCATCGGTCTTACTTGAGACCGGAGGAGGATTACACGCGTTTTGGCTCTTTGACACGCCGATTTTGATATCATCTGAAGCGGATCTGAAAGAGGCCAAAGCTCTGACGCAAAAATGGCATAACCGAATGGCTCACCTGGGAAATTCATTTGGTTGGCATTTTGATAATGTCAGTTCTATCGAACACTTGATGCGAATATCAGGAACTTTGAACCATAAATATGCGGTAACCGTAAGAACAATAGATCAGCCCGTCATATACTATTCGAAGAAAATAATGACCATGCATGCTGAAGGACTTTTGGAAACATATCCGCAGCAAGAGATTCAACCAGTTCGGGAGATCCAGGAAGAACCACTGAACCCTGAATTGACTAACCTTATCAACACATGCTCATTTTTGAAGCATTGTGAGCAAGACGCAGCAACTCTTCCTGAACCTGAGTGGCATATGATGACTTGCATTTTGGCCAATGAAAAAGATGGCGCAGAAGGTATTCATCATCTAAGTAAGGGATATCCCCAATATAGTTTTGTGGAAACAGAGAAAAAGATTCAGAATGCCAGGGATAAAAACCCCGGTCCGATCACCTGTGAACACCTAAAAACTTTATGGGATTGCGGCAAAGATTGCGAAGTAACCTCTCCTATTCATCTTCTGAAGCGGACAGACATCCATCAAGTTCCAATTATCAAAAACCCCTTTATGATCCAGAACAAGGATGATGAAGAGAATGAGCTTGATGCTGAAATGATTGAATCAACCATCGTTAAAGATAAGGTTCCGGATACCACCTTTCCTTGGACAGTGTTTCCTGAGACGGTAGCTGTATGCTTGAAAGACCTGGCGCAGGCGATCTCTGTGAATGAGGATATGACGGCGGTAATAGCCCTTGCGGTATTGTCAAGTGCAATAGGGAGTGCCGTACGATATATTGAAAGTAAGGAAGGCTACACAGTACCAATCAGCATTTGGCTTGGAATCATCGGAGAGACTGGGCATAAAAAAACCCCTGTGCTGGAAAAGATGCTTCGGCCAGTATATGAGTACCAGAAAAATCTTTTCACCCAGTTCAAGAGTCCAGCTAACTCGCCCCAGGCTACCCAGGGCCAAGTATCACAGAGTGGCAATTCACCCAGCAATCCGCTTAGAGCAGCAAGTATCTTTACGACGGACCCGACGTTGGAAGCACTGATGGTATTACTGTGCGAAAATGAGAAAGGGATACTGCTCTTCCAGGATGAGTTGACCGGGTTCCTTCAGGGCTTTAATAAATACCGAAGTGGAAAAGGTGGGGACAGAGAACAGTATCTCAGCTTATGGTCTTCCACCCCAATTAAGGTAGATAGAGTGAGCAAACAATTGTACTGCCATAGACCGTCGCTTTCACTTCTTGGAGGGCTTCAACCCCGTAAGGCTGCATCCGTATTTGGGGAGAAATCCTTCGATGACGGCTTTCTTCCGAGATTTCTATTTTACCAGATGCCAAATAAAAGATTTCCGCTTACGGATCATAAATGGGCACCTGTGAATGAAAAGTTGTGGAAAGATATGATATTGAAATTCTACACGTTGAAGCCGGAAAGTCTGATTCTCAAATTGGATCCTGAAGCGTGGAAGGAATTCATGGTGAAGGCAAACTCTTTGCAAAGATTAGGTGAGTATGTGCCAGCCAGGTTGCGAGTGTTCATCCCCAAGCTTGAGAATTATATTTTGAGATTGTCAGGACTTCTCCATATGTTGTCCCAGTGGGATAAAGAACCTCAAAATATAAGCCAGACCATTCCGGCATCGACCGTAAGACAGGCAATAAAGCTAATCCATTTCTTCCTCGGGCAAGCGAGGAAAGTTGTGGAGCTCTACGGCCCAAGAAAAATTAGTCTCAATAAAAATCAGGAAGTCGTGGTTGATTCGATACTCATCCTGATGAAAAAGTTCAATACGAACAGTGTTGCGGTATCCCACATCATGGATACTTTCAACAGTTTGGTACCCGATGAGGGCAAGATTAAAAGTCTTCTAAGCTTCGGTGCCTTATTAGTAAAAATACTGAAAGTATTGGACATTAAATATACAAAGGCAAGGAAATCGAAGGCTGATGGTAGCATGGGCATGCATCTTGAGGTACCTGAGCCTTCTGTTAAGAAGTTGCTTCTGATACAAAAGACGTATAACTAAATTATTTTGTTTAAAATTAGGGATTAATAGTGTTGGAGATTGATGTGATGGAAAGAGATTGGTGAAAAGATGGACTGAGGTGATATCGCCGTTAACAAACGGTTCTGTATACAGTCTATTTAATAGTATTTACGATAATAATTATAGAAAATACTCTTGAGATGAAGGGGGGGGATAATATTCTAACGGAAGTGTTTCAAACTTCCTTCAGACTTTTTCACACTTTTTTCAGAGACAAAAGGATGTAAAGATGTGATTTCAGTAACATTTTCACACTTACCAAACTTTTGGCAATTTTACACTTCCCCCCCCCTTTTTTACTATAGTACTGTGAAAACTATGAAACTATGAAAACAGTTTGAAATTATTATATAATTACAATTTTTAGTGTGAAATATTATGGAAAGAACTGCAGATGAATTCCCACGTATATTATATTCAATGTTATTATTTAGAATCATCTATTTAGGTGAAAATCAAAATCGTCCATCACTTTACTATTATCAATTATTATCACTCCCACTATTACAAAAGATCTCAAATATGAATTATTAAATATATTTATCCGTAATCATTATCCATATCTAATAGTAAATTATTCAAAGTTTCCATCCGCAAGAATCATCATCCATTCAATACTCAAGCCTTTTCCGGCAGCAAATCCGAAAACAAAAGCATGTCTTGAACAGAAATCTGAGGAATTTTGCGGCTTGTCTTTCATATTAGGAAAAAGGTAACCATGGATAGATAAGAACGTATTGAATAAAACAGGATTGATAATGATCGAAATGCTATCACATGCATGATCACTGAAATATTATATTTACAGAAGTAGTTATCAAGAATTATTCACAGGCATTATGGCAAGGATTTGCGGTTTTCCTTAAACTTTTATATATTTTGATGTTATATAAATTTAATGACAAATTTACCATCATTGCCTTAAAACATCCCTTTCCTTTTGGGTGGAAAAGGAAATCTCGATTACTTTCAATGTTCAAAAGTTTAACTGTTATATTTACTAAGTAAGAGTTCCGTTTTGAACTAATACGGAATTTATCCACAAATTTATGCCATAGATAACTATTCTCTTTTCTTTCAAACCGAAAGATTCATCAGAATATACATTATTAAAAGTCTTTTCCGATGGCACAGTCTTTTCCGATGGCACAGTCATTTCCGTTGCCGTAATTATCAAGCTATTTAATTTTGCAGTATTGATACTGGCGGTTATGCACCGGTGTCTTCATCTCATCATCTGTAGTACTCCATGTAACGTCATTTCTAAAACACACAACATTAACCATTAAATAAATTTATCATCAAGCACGGCGGTCCTGAATCCGGACATCATGAATACCACATTTCGCATGTGGTTGCGGATTCTCGATCGCCGTTTTGTTTGTAGTGGAGGAAATTCTTTAATGAACTTTCAAATATATTTTGCTGCCTCAAGCAATAGCGCGTATCCACATCAAGGTTCGAATATACTCGTAAACACAGTTAGTAATGGTTCAACCGATTATCTTTTAAAAGAGACAAAGAGATTGATTCGAAAAATCAGACCGCGACACCTTTTGCAAGACTCGGGAGGTGCATCCCTATATACTGCCGAGACTAAGCAAAAAGAGATACTTTCTGATCCAACGCAACCTGTTTACGGCAAATCAAAAAAAAAGATTAACATGCATCCGGAAATTCATATCCGTTCCGCATTAGCACTTCAACCACAGACGCTTGTTTCTTTGGATTTTCCCCTTCAGCAGATGAAAAGAAAGTCTGATATCGAAAATGAATTTGCTAAGAAGCTACCAATAAATATTGAGTGGGCCAAAGAAACATCAAAGCTTTGGAAGAAGCATTGCCCTCACATGAATTTGTTGATACCAGTCCAAGCACAAACGATGGAGCATTTTGAATTGTTCATGGAGGAGATTGCTATCAATGATATAAAACATACCGGAATCAGCATACCCTCTAGAAACATAGATCCACAACTACTTGTGCGGTATCTGATAAGACTTTATGAATTGAATGTTCCATGGGTTCACCTGCTCGGGTCTACCCGTTTAAGCTACATGACTGTATTGGCCTATTTTCTCAAACATAAGCTGTTTAAATTGATATCAATGGATAGCAGAACTTGGAAAATGTCCGGTACAAAAGGTAAATATTTGAATCCTGATAATCTGAGTGAATACAAGGTTAGTGATCACAGCGAATATATTTCAACACAGCTTTCAAGAAAATGTTCTTGTCCATTTTGTAAGGATTTCTCATTGGATCTTGACAAGAAGAGAATGTCACAGATTCTGTGTTTTCATAATTCATGGGTAACGGTAAATCTAGCGAAGGATTTGTACAGAAATGCAACAAGCCTGGATAGGTTGAAGAAATATGTAATGAAGAAAGGAACTCCTAATCAGAAAGTGGAGAAGACGATTGATGCACTTCGTCTTGTAGATAATTTTCTAAATTAGAAGGCAATAATGGAGGGTTATGTCAAAGAAATCGTTTTGATGTGGCCCTTCATTTTATATTTTGTGGATAGTTATGATTCTCGTTTGATATTCATTTCGAAATGATTCTTACTTGTCTTAAAGATTAGTGTGACTTTTATGGAGTGAAGATGTTTATAGTTTTATTATGAAATTGGTATCTCTTTTTCATGATCCATATGTTTTCTATGATTGTAGTAATTTGATCGATATTTTCACGTGATTTGAAACGACTAATTTTTTATTGAGGACTTTTCTATTTTTTCTAAAACGTCGCCCAAGATCTATTGGTGATCGTCAATTCCAGTACCGGCGGTGGTTCCTTACCAGACCCAATAACCAGTGATGCAACATTGATCCTACCATTGGATATTGCATTTTTTCCATCATCGGCAACGTTGCACATGTTAACCCTCTTCCGGTTTTTCTTCCTCCTTCGTCTCCGCTTCCGTTTCCGGTTTCTCTTCCGTTTCCGGTTCCGTTTCTGCTTTCGGTTCCTCTTCCGCTTTCGTCTCCGCTTTGCCCTTCTCTTTTTTCGCTTGCTTTTTTTCCTTTTCTCTTTCCTTTTTTTCTTTCTCTAATTTTTTCTTTTCTTCGATTTCGTCAAAGGTCTTGATCAGTTTGTTGCATTCTTTTGTTGTGGTACTCATCTTTTCCAAGAGGTTGCTGGTTCTTTCTCTAAACACCGTTCTGGTCTTAGGCCTCATTCTTTCAAGTTTTTCAGGTTCAGACAGTAGTGTTTGAATTTGCGATCCTTCAATTAACCTATCAACTAATCTATTGGCGCTTGAGATCAACTTCAAAGGTGATGGTTCTTTTTCGCCATTTCCCTTTTGCCTAGTTTCAAAAACAATTTCAGCAAATTTTATGTAGGGCATCTTTTCCTTAATGCACATTTCAACAAGTTGTAGCTTCTTCTCATCATTATCAAGTTTGATTAATTCTATTTTGTGACTGTAAGAAAGACCATCCGTGTTTACATTCCTCTGTATGAAATATCTTTCCTGTGAGGCAACCCTGACCATCCTGGATAGTGAGCTTGGATGAACCTCAAGGTCTGGTCTTTTGCGAAGTTCTTGGAAGCTAACTGCTTTTTTCCGATTCTTTGAAGAGGCCTCTTTTATGTCATTATTAAAGAAATTTAGTAAAAGATATTCGCCGATTTCCAAGTATCCTTTGTATACGGTTTTTGATGCTTTTTCGTTAATTAATTTGACTGCTTTGTCGACTAGGTCTTTATCGACTTTCATGACAGCTTCTTTTTCACTCATACTATTTCTCCTTAGTGTTAAGGTGTAACCCAAACAAAACGAAAGATTGTCAAAAATATATATCCCAAAAGGATCAATACACAAATATCAAACCTTACAGTTTTTTGTCAACCAGAAGATTGTTTTCTTATCCTCATTTGTTTTGGCTAGAACGGCGCGCTTGATCTGGTTGATGTCCTTCGATTCCGATGGATGATGGATTGGCACGGGTTCTTTTCTTGAAACCGCAACTTCCAGATCGTAAAAGAATCTTGCGCCCTGCTTTAATCTTTATTGAAATTGCGTCTTTTAACATAATAGGCAACAATAATAATGATAGAGTAATAAACTATATTAATATCGACAAAATTTAATTAAAATGGTATAACACGACGAGAAACCGCATAATTAAAGACTATTGGCATAATAAGAAGTCAGGGTATTATAGATGTAACCAAGACATGCAGATACTGCTCCCAACAGGTGACTTTCGAAAAACACACGCATGGTTTCTTTCAGGCAAGGCTGGGAAAAAATGAATAAATCAGACTTGCTAAAATTGGTGAGTGAAAAAACAGGCATTACCAAAAATTAAATCTGACTGCTAACCCAATGGAACAGCCATAGCTTCGCAATTTATGAATAATTGATTTGTTTGCATGATTTTGATGGTCATCGGGTTGAATTTTAATGCAATTACGCTTTTATGCAACCAGATAAGCGGAAAATGGATTGACCACAATATGTTGTGGTGGTAGAATTTTCCAACTCTATTCCGTGGTCTGAGGGCAGCTGCAGATATGCAAGACATATTGCAGGTTTTTGACATGTCAAAAAATTGGGGATACTCTCAATGTATCACAGGTTTACCCAATCCCCCAGTTTGATGATATCACAACATTCTTTAGCTTTAAAATATTTCGAGCTGTGCGGGTAGGATTAAGCCGCCAGCTTAAAATCTAATTCTTTCTCCTCAAACCATTTGTCGCTTTCTTTATTTTTTTTTAAGGCTGTGATTGTTGCAAGGTCTACAGATCCTGACTTCGACCAGCTCATACCATTATGCTTTTGGCGTTTTGAGACGACAAGGTCATTCATCTTTTCACCGATTGCGCTAGAATTACATAAGCCAAGTTCTTTCCGCACCGCATAGCAGGGAATGTATGGTTTATTTCTGTTCAGATATGCGACAAGTTTATCAAAGGCACTCATATTCTTAATTGAATTCTGAGCGATTTCTTCAAGATATGCCACAGCCATATCTGTTGAACCGTACCACAACAATGGCATGAGCTTGTCAAGGATATCGTTGCGAATGAAACGACCCTTTAATGCCATGCTCAGCTGTTCTTTGCATTTTTTTTCCAAATGATGCCAGTCAAGGATAATCCCAACATTCTTATACCAGCTGAACCACTTAAGAATTGCCTCATTTAGTACTTTATGCCCGTCAGTAAAGAATTGTATTCGAGTGCCTATGAACCCGTTATGAAACAGGAATCCAGTTATAAGCAGGAGGACGTATTTTATACCATGTCCGTTTAGCACATAATTGCCCATCCTTTCTTTTGATACATGGGCTATTGTATTGTGGACATATTTTCGCTTGCCTCGTTCCGGTTTCCTTCCTCCTGGGCGAATCTCCTCTTGTTTCTTCACGTTGACATCATCTATCGCAATATTAGTGCTTTGCCATGGACTCTCATACGGAACTGGATTGCTCAGGATATCAACACCAATATTATTATCCTGACGGCACTTTTCAATCGCGGTCTCTATTAGCTTTTTTGGTAGTGTTTCTGGTTGCTCGTTAGCGTATTTAGCTTTATGGTCTTGGCAGATGCCATTTTTTGAAAAACCATTTCCTACAAGAATTCTGACAGCCTTCTCTTCAATGTAACAAAGTACCTCTTCCCCTTCCTTCTCGGTACACTCATGAAGTGTACGAGATGGGGTGCCGCCTTGTTCTTGATGCCGAATACGATTGATCAGTTCTGTTGTTTTACGATATGACAAATCCGTATCCCCATGTATCATGGCGATATCTTTAAATCCTATGGTCTTGTAAAACTCGACACCTTGCAGGGGGGCGAATAATCCTCGTGCCGTGTTATATTGGCATTGATCCTCATAGAATACGCTATGCACCGTAAATGTAAATCGACCAACTTCCCCGTCGACCTTGTATGGATGCGTATTTTCTATAACCTCTCCTTTTTCCATGCCTCTTTCTTTCGCTTTTTTTTTGAGATCTCGCTTAAATGCTTTGAGACTGCCTCCCGAATTGTAGGAAAAGCTGTTTGTAGTACGGATTTTTCACACATATCGATACTAATTGCATCGCTCTCGCTTATTGTCATCGAGAAGCTTCCATCGTTATTATTTTTGGGCTCATGATTAACTGTATCATCGCATTCAACCAACTCGACGTGGACCTTTACTCTATATTTAGCCATTTGTCCTCCTTTTATGAATAGATTTCGGAATCAAATCATTTCATAAATGAGGGTATTTGTCCCGTACTTTTTTACTTGGCGACAAATTTATCGAATTTCTTATTGACACTTGGCTGATTGTGATGAAAATCTACCCGCACAGCTCGAAATATTTTGGGTTTCTGTATACGAAATGAGAGGGGGCAGGAATTTTTTATATCCGAGGATAACAAACTTCCAAGGATGTAATCACCAGGTTTTGAAGGTTCTGCTGCTTTTGTATATTTTCTGGGAAATCCAACATATTTTAAGGCCCAGTTTGGATAATCAATTCGTGCGAACCAATTTCCTCGGCCCAAATCTATCACAAGGATTCTAGTGTACTGGTTCTACGTTTCATTGAAACGAAGCATAAATCTTTTACAAAATGTGTCTTTAAAACTATCAATTTCTGCAAGTCCCAAAATTACCATACGATTTTTCCGTGAACTTGGAGGTTTTTACGAAATGTTTTTTGTGACGAAAAAGGATTGTCCGGTGTATGCTTTTTAATAACAATATGATAAACTCCGATATATTCACAGCTTTTTTTTTAAGTAAGCCAAGAAAGACAGAGGTGACGAAAAATGGATTTCCAGCTTAAACGATTTATTTCATTGTTGTTATTTCTTTTTCCCATAATTCTTTTTGGGTGCGATGGCAGCAGTGGCAGCAACAGCAGTCTCACTAACTTCTATCTTGATGAGAATAACGTCACCATCCGCTGTGAAAATGCAGATGTTAACGATTCAGACACCGTAAATGGCATCATCTATACTAAAATTAGTGCCCGAACCGATTTGGTTATGTATGGTGGTAGCGTTGATGCAACACAAGCGTGCACCTCTGGAATTACCGATATGAGTTCGTGGTTTATGCATACAGAGACTTTTAATAAAGACATTGGACAATGGGATACTAGTAGTGTTTTGAGTATGTCTGACATGTTTAATGGCGCAGAAGCATTTAATCAAGATATTGGTCCCTGGAATACAGGCGATGTTACCAATATGCAAAATATGTTTTTACTTGCAAAATCCTTTAATCGAGATATTGGACAATGGGCGACAGGATACGTTACCACTATGGAAAGCATGTTTCAAGACGCCAGTTCCTTTAATCAAGGACTAGAAGATTGGGATACAGATAGCGTAACCAATATGAGCAGTATGTTCTATGGGGCATCCAGCTTTAATCAAGAACTTCAAGATTGGTGTGTCAATGATATTTCAGAAAAACCGACTAATTTTGATACAGACTCATCTTTTGAAAACAACACTGCTATTCAACCACAATGGGGAACCTGTCCACTAGAAATAGTGCTATATAATGATATGGATGAGAATGAACAGCTTCTCTTTTCGCACGAAATGGGCTTTTCAGATATCGACTTATCACAAATTACAGAAGATGATTTGTATTTATGCAATAATCTCGAATATGCTAAACCAGAACTTGATTTAACTGAATTGTGTGAAGGCGATGAGATATTAGAGTCTAACATACCTGATTGGACTAAATTTGATTATGTAAACTGGATGAGTACTTTACCAGGCACAAGAAAATTAAATGAAGTCATTATGCCAGGATCACATGATGCCGGTATTAGTCGATGTGACGACTCGTCTGCGACTTATACTACAACCCGTCAACAAAGACTTACCCAGACTCAATACTTTAATATACTTACTCAGCTTCGTGCCGGAACCAGGTATTTCGATATTAGAATTGAAGATAGAGGGGGTGTGTTAATGACCTATCACCGGAGCGAGAAGCTTGGTTCAGATGTAGGCTGTAGTGGTGAAAAATTGCATGAAGTATTAGAAGCTATCAGAATGTTTTTATCTGAGGGTAAGAACGAAACAGTGATAGTCGACCTATCCCATTTTCGTACACTCAAGGCTTTACAAAGAACTATTTATTACCTAGAAGGGTCTTTAGGGAATTACAGGGGCATATACTACACCACAAGCGATACGTTCGTCAATATTGCAGAGCTTCCATTGAGTAAGCTGAGAGGAAAATTAATCTTACTCTTAGATGACAGTCGTATTGTAGCCAATTCTGGTGGTTATGCTAGTACCCAAGGAAGACACTATTTTCATGACCCCGAAATTTCATCAAAAGAGGTGAATGAGGGTATTACTAAAGATGTGACTGCATATGCTATACATGTAAAATATCCCACAGGTGTCGCAACATTGAGTATATATGATAAATATTCTGCAACTCAAGAACTAGGACCAATGGTGATTGACCAAGATATCAAACGAATTAAAGTAGCCGGACTTGGACAACCCTATCTTTCTCTATTATCATGGACACGTACACTCGGTGCAAATATTTCTATTGATATATTGTCGGGTATCTCTACCCTAAGTATAAAAGAAATCGCTGAAGAAGCCAATAGCCGTTTACCTCTTTATCTATCTTCACTATGGGCGTCGAGTCAAAATTTACCAAATATTGTTTTTTATGACTACATCACGGCATTCACTAACTATTGGATTATACAGAATAACTATTTTGATACGCCACTCCTACCAATTGCTGATCGATATGTAGTAAGCGGAACGAATACATACATTTATGCTGTGGACCAAACAAAAGTGTTTCGATCACCTGGCATACAAATTAATAAAGATAATAAATATTTTACTCGATCTATTTTTACGACTGGAGTTCCGGTTCCTGTTTCCAGAGATGCAACGAGTCTTACCTACCCATTCATTAACTGGATAGGCTACGATACAAAATACCAGAAATCTTACTATAGTCAATGGGACGCATCGACAAAAGCTGATGGCACATGGCCTTCTATTCCCAATGGAGAAGTTTTAAAATTAAGTACATTCAAATTTAATGAAAATATGTTTTGGATGGAAAGTAAGGATTATTCTCCGAAAGTGTTTGTTAAGTTACCTACACAGTGATGATGGTATTGTTATTTGAATCGGTGGAGTTTTATTATGCCATCTAATAAAGTAGTTACAACTGAATACAAGGACTGGGTAAATGAATTAAAAAAAATGCAGTTTCAAAGCTCACAGATAAAAGCATCAAAAATGAGGAGACAATGTCAGAGAAGGCAAATGAAACTGATGTGGTGGGCTATGAAGATGCCCTGATCGCTCAGATGATGCAGTTGGATGCAGTTGGATGCAGTCCAAGGCCCCCGAATATAGCATCGACTATTCTGTATCTCAACTCCCCGGTTCCGAGTTTTACTGGGTTTTGGACGGCATACATGTGACCACCCTGTCCGAAAATTCAGAAGCAGCCATGAATAAGATGCTCGATTATCTGAACCAGCACAGCCCTAAGAAAAATTGTCACAAAGAATTTTGGCTAGCAGCATAACACTCTCTCAGATACCTCATCTAATGGGAGTTTTCTCGAAAAATATTAGAAAGTAGCATTAGAACTGCTATCTATTCCCAACGACAAAAACCTTTGATATCAACATTTTGATGGGTGAGCCGAGGGCTGAGATACCTCCAACGTATCTCAGCCGCCGTGTCAAATGAGAAACGAACCAGAAACCCCCACATCACGAAACAATACCTCTGGCAGCTTTGCGAAATTTGGTCGAATGTGGTACGCAAGGATCATGCACAAAACCTTGACTCAGGCTGTTGCCAAATATCAAGAGCTTTTGACCTTTTCCAAAGCCTATTTTTCTTGACATAAGGTATCTTTTGTCGTTCCATCAGAAAATATCCACCTACGATTCAACCTCAAATCAGAGGTTCCCTATGGCAAATCAATTCAAAGCCGCAATTCAGATTCCGTATGTGACGAAATCCGATTATATGGTGTATAATATAATAGGGTGCTTAACATCCCCCATTCCGGGAGGATTCCGGCAAAATGTTCATCATCAGCGGCTCAGCCCTGATTTCGTTTTGTTGGCAAAATTTGACATTAACAAACAGCCGCAATTATTCCTGAATCCTTAAGTCCACCTAAAAAGTCCTTTTTACATGTCCATCAAGAAAGGGGATATTGTGACAACAAAATTAAGATTAATGATTCTTGGCTTAAGTATGATATTTTTGAGTGGTTGTGGTGGTGATAGTAGTGATAATCAAACTTCACAAACTATCCAGGGAGTTGTTATTGGTAGTCACTATGAAGGTGCCTGGGTCTGCGTTGACATAAATTCAAATTCAACATGTGATGAGGAAACCATAACAGTCACTGATGCCAATGGTCACTGGACCCTGGATGCTCCGCAAAACAGAGCATTAAATGTTGTTGCTGAAATACACGTAGACAATATAAAGCGCTCAAACTACCCTGCGCCCCCGAGTTCGACTCTGGTAGAAAAACCAATGATATTTGTTGCACCCCTGCAAGGTGAAGTTGATGATCAATTAATTGTGAGTCCTATCTCTACGATGGTACATACATCAATGCAGGAGAATGATACATCATTTGAAGTCGCAAAAGAGTCCGTTGCAGCAGAGTTGGAAGTTTCAAGTGATGTTTTATTGACAAACTATGATGTAGAAAACCCCTCTCCTGATCAAGCTACCCTGCAGCAGCAGTCTGCGGATGAAATTGAAATGCTTGAAGTGACTATGACCTATCATTTAAATTATGCACTATTTACTTTTAAATATGTGGGGCAGGTAGAAAGTGGTGGCAGATATACTATCACAGACTATTATATAACAAGTGGTCAAGATCCTGATCATCACATTTTTAAAGAAAAAGTAGTAGATTTACACTTAACGCATGATAGTTATGCTACTCTTGATTTTGTGCTTGGTCGCAAAGGCTCAACCGATACAGCCGACTGGTGGAAAGGCAGGATACGCTCCGATCAGAATCAATTCAACTCCGAACCCAAAAAACTCAATTTTGCATTTATCGGAGATCTTACGCTGAATATCGACGGCAAATACTACGTGTTTTTTGATTTTGCACTCGCGCAAGGGCATACCGCGTGGTATAATAATTGGTGGGTTGGCGGTAAAGAGTGTCGCCAATTTACTGGTTATAATTGTGATTGTATTGTTTGTGATGGTAAAGATGAAAATGGGAATATGGTTCCATTTGTATTTTCGTCAACCACCACGAACTCAATCATTGACGTAGAAAAAACAAAGCAATAGCTCAATATCCAATCTTAAAATCTTATTCTGACTATCAGCTTTGTTGGCCTTTTGGCATTCAGGCTTGGAACAAAACTTCTGCCGTTTGATGTTGCGCGGTTCAGGGTAAGTCCTGGACTTACTAAGCGGTTCTCAAGCCCGACAACAACGCTTTTCCAATATTGGGCGGTCATACCAGATATTGTGGATCCCATATTTTTGGAGAAACCGGTAATATCTCCAACGTATCTCAGGCGGCTATTAGGTTGACATATTCTCAATATATCTCAGGTTTACCCAATCCCCCGACTTGAATATATTAACAGGTTTTTGACCCCTCAATATACAGGGTTTCTGTCAAGCTATTCCCAGTTTGACTGAACCATAAAATCTCTTTTTGTTCCTCCTTTATCCTGTGCAGTGGTGGTCTTCTTTCCCTTTTTCTTTTTTTTGAAAATCATTTTGATTTACTGGTGGGATTATGGGAAGTTGGATTATAGGATAATGGTTTCTTAAACAGTTTTCGTTTAATTCTCATCTTCGCCAGAAAAGAAATCGCTTTATGGTTGACAAAAAGCCGATTTGGGTCAAGTATGATTACTTAAATCTCACTATGTCCCATCAAACAAAGTTTTACCGGAGCGTAGCCATGTTCGATAGCCCGATGGCACAAAACTTGCTTCTCTCTCTCTTACCTTTCAACTTTAAGCGAAGATCATTCAAGAACATCTAATGATGCCCCGGTGTATAAAGGTGCCGGGGCTTTTTTTATGTGTTTCCGATGGAGGAAGTCTCTGGAAGGACAAAGGACGATTGTCCAAGGAAAAAGTTACCTAAAGACAAATGGCGTCCCGGTGAAATAGAAAAGAAAAAGGCATTTCAAGGGGTAAATTTGTCGATTTAATGACGAGTTAGTCCAAAGTCCAATGTCCAAGAGCCGGGTGGCGATGGGCGGTAACAATTGAATGACGAATCAGGAACAACGCGTTATACGAGGGATAGAGGAATGGAAAAAATCGAACTCACGCTGTACATAACCGGAGAAACACCCAGATCCAAAAAAGCCATTACAGCCCTCCAAGAGATCTGCAAAGGGGAACTGGAGGGAAAGGTCGAGCTCCAGATCATAGATATTCAGAAATCTCCGGAGTTAGCTGAAGATGAAAAAATTATCGCCACCCCGACGTTGGTCAAGACGGTCCCCGCACCCGCTATCCGGATCATCGGCGATCTGTCGGATAAGGAGAAGGTTCTCCTGAAGCTTGATCTGGTTTTGCCGAAGGGGTGACGGAAAGCAACAAGTTCAGAATCATCCCATTTGGAGTGCGAAATGAAAAGGGCCGGTTGTTGGCTGCCCGTGATTCATAAGTCCTTACTGGATACTGGAATCTTGAGCCTTATAAGCCCCGACAGATGAACTCCATGGAAAATGACAGCACAGCGAAATCAAAAGATTTGCGAGATCGGGCGGAACAGTTGCTTCGTGAAGGCCCCACGGGCCTCAAAGACAGGTCTGCTGAAGATATTAAAATTGAATCCGATGAAGAGACCGGGACTCGGTTTTCTGTGAGGTTGCCGGTAGGACAACAGGAGTAAAAGGAAGTGAGGATATTCCGAATAAAATTCTTCACTGGTTTTGAGTTCGTATAATTCTGACCAGCCTGAGAGGCAAGACGTGAAATATCCTCTAAGAGCAAGGTTCCCAATAAGATGTTCTCTTGGATTTCCAATTCCTTTTCCCTTCAGGAGGTGAAAATGGCCAAGAGGGCGCTGGTTGTAGACAATGATTTTTTCTTTGTGGCGTTCCTTTCAGAATTACTTGAAGACAGAGAATACGAGGTTGTCAAGGCCAATGATGGGAAGGAGGGCATTTCGAAATTAAAGGAGGGGCCATTCGACCTCGTTTTTGTGGATTTGATAATGCCCAAGATAGATGGCAAACAGTTCATTCGATTTGTC
>Ga0222666_1000289_pt1:0-7500 | contig 33395 bp, 29 predicted proteins | sample AntAcemetagen655_FD_181710 | JGI IMG/M metagenome (GOLD analysis project Ga0222666, IMG submission 181710) | Saline water microbial communities from Ace Lake, Antarctica - #655 | ecosystem: Environmental > Aquatic > Non-marine Saline and Alkaline > Saline | place: Antarctica: Ace Lake...
ATCATTCGATGTTGAACGTTCGATGTTCGATGTTCATCTATTTTCAACCCGTCCGTTTGTGCCTTAAAAAGGATCAGTGGTGTAAATTGTTTTTTTACCCACAGATTCTGTTGAAGAACCATTTTTTTGATGATAGCTTTTGGCCTGTCTCCGGCATAGGACTGCCCAGTGGAGCACCGAGCAGATCACCGACAACTCCTATAATGACTGCAGGCTTGATTTGAACGACAGCGGTTCCATCGCCTGGGCGGCCGCAACGGTATGTTCAGTGAGATGACCAACTTTAATGGCGTACAGGAGAAGGTCTCAGACATGTTAAAGAAAATAGATAAGTGGGGCGGGCCCGAAACCTATCCGCATATATGGCTGCCGGACTTCCGGAGCCAAAAGTGGTCAACGGCGTAAAACTGCGCCCGATGGATGGGGTGAGCATGGTTTACACATTTGACGATGCAGCCGCGAAAGAGCAGCACGTCACGCAGTACTTCGAGATGTTCGGCAACCGCGCCGGGGGCTCACCGAGGACATCGGGAAGCTTTACGATATCAGTACTGACTTTAGCCTGGTGAACGACCAATCCAAAAACAAACCGGAAAAGCTCGCCGAGATGCAGGCACTTTTTTTAGAAGAAGCCGAAAAGAACTATGTGCTGCCCATCGACGACCGTACTGTGGAGCGGGTTAATGCAGCCATAGCCGGCCGTCCTGACTTGATGGCAGGAAGCACTTCGATGACGCTGGCCGAGAGGCATGACAGTGCATGACCGAGAATATCTTCATCAACATCAAGAACCGATCAAAAACCATTAGCGTTGAGGTTGAAGTACCGGCAGATGGCGGCAATGGCGCGATCATCGTTCAAGGCGGTCGCTTTGGTGGCTGGGCGTTGTACGTAAAAGAGGGTGTGCCAGCCTCTGATTATAACTTCATAGGCCTGCAGCGCTTTACCGTAGCAGCGAAGGAGACGCTTAAACCCGGCAAGTCAACGATCCGCTTCGAGTTCGACTATGATGGCGGCGGACGGGCTAAGGGCCGCATGGAATAAAATGCGGTAGAATATGTGAATCTCACAGGTCGTGCCTTCACAGCCATTTATTGATTGATTTGCACCCTTTAGGATGTTCCCGATTGCTATGACACAATAGCTATTAGCAAACGGCTGTTAGCTGTCTATATTCTCATCTTCTGTGTTGCTTTCCTCTTCCTCTGTTTTTTCCGCAATCTTTTTTTTGCCGAAAATTTTTGCAATGATGATGCTGAGTTCGTAAAGAAAGATCAGCGGAATAGCCATCAAGACCTGACTGACCATGTCCGGCGGGGTTAAAAATGCGGCAATAACAAAAACCACCAGTATGACGATCTTGCGGTTTTTCCTGAGCAGGGTATCATTTACAATTCCAAGTTTGGCCAGAAACAGGACGAAAACGGGAAGCTCAAAAATAATGCCGAATGCCAGAAGGAATTTGCAGGTGAAGGAAAGATAATCTTTTATGGACAGTTTCATCTGGATATAGTCACTGGCAAATTCCGCAAAAAATTTGCAGGCGATGGGGAAGACGACGAAGTAACAGAAAGCAACACCGCCTAGAAAAAAGAATGTAGAGAGAAATACAAACGGTAAAGCATAACTTTTCTCTTTTTTGTAAAGACCCGGTGCAATGAAACACCAGATCTGGTAGATAATTACAGGCGTTGAAAGGATGATGCCCGAAAAAATGGATAGCTTAAAATAGGTGAAAAAAGCTTCGGTCAGGCCGGTGAAGATAAAAGCATTGCCGTCTGTTAAGAAAGGTTTTATGGGCAGGGCAATGAGTGCGTAAATCTGTTCAGAAAAACCGTAAGAGGCTAAAAAACCGACGGCTATTGCGATGAGTGAGTAGATGATACGTTTTCTGAGTTCCTCGAGATGTCCTGCGAGTGGTATTTTATCGTCTTCCATAGGTCTTGACTGTTATCAATATAAGATATGTAGAAAGGCTAGTCGTCTTTTTTGATGGTTTCCCGGTCTGTTTCTTCTTTTTTTTCTTCTGTTTCCATCTCAGCTTCTGCCTCTATTTCAGAGTCAGCACCTGTGTCCGTCTCCTCCACAGTTTCAGAATCCTTAACCGTGACCGTTTCTATCGTGTCTTTGGCTGATGATTTGTGAGCGGTTTTGATATTTGAGCGGGGAGTAAGTTCTGCAGGGTCTATATCCAGGTTATGCTTGAAATCATCAGCTGCTCCCTTGAATTCTCTTAATGCTTTCCCCAGTGACCTGGCAAGGTCAGGTAATTTCTTGGGTCCGATAATGAGTAGTGCGACTACAAGTATTATTATGACTTCCTGCATTCCAAGACCAAACATGCCGGTTTATCCTCTATCTTTTTATGATTTTAGTGAAACATTATTTTGTTGTTTGTATAATCTTTTTGCTATAATGTCAACAGTATCTTCAATTATCAGGCAGTTTCAGAGTTTAGGCGATGCTGACGGGTCATAGTAAAGATGAGGATTATAAGAAAAGAGGTTTTAAATGAGTAAAACAATCATACTTAAAGATGAAAGATGTATTGATCACATTACCACTCCCGGGCATCCTGAGAGTCCTCAAAGACTGAAATCTATCTATAGTATGCTGAAAGACGACGATATTAAAGACTGTTTTGAAGAAGTTGAGCCGCGTTCGGCAACGAAAGGTGAGATCGGGTGGAATCATTCTTCGGAATATATCGATATGATCGAAAAGACAGCCGGCAGGTCTTTTACCCGCCTTGACGGTGATACAAACACCTCTGCCGGGTCCTGGGAGGCTTCTCAGCTTGCTGTGGGCGCTGTTCTTGACGGTATTGATATGATCATGGCGGGAAAAGCGGAGAACGGTTTTGCTCTGGTGCGTCCTCCGGGCCATCATGCAGAATTTTCAAGGGCAATGGGTTTTTGTATTTTTAATAATATTGCAATAGGAGCGAACTATTTATTAAAAAAACATGGTCTGAAAAAGGTATTTATTGTTGACTGGGATATTCATCACGGTAATGGTACCCAGAACGCATTTTATAACCGTTCTGATGTTTTCTATTTCTCAACGCATCAGTATCCCTATTATCCGGGGACAGGTGCTGCGGATGAAAAAGGTTCCGGTGAAGGACTTGGATATACCCTGAATGTGCCTTTGTCAGGGGGGCAGGGTGACGATGATTATTTGAATATTTTCGAAGAGATCCTGGGGCCTGAAATTAAAAAGTTCAGCCCTGAATTTATACTGGTTTCAGCCGGATATGATACCTACTTTCGTGATCCTCTGGGGACGATGAAGGTGACTGAAAAAGGTTTTTACAGGATGACGGAATTTCTTAAAAAGGCAGCTTCTGCGGAGTGTAACGGCAGGCTTTTTCTTGCACTTGAAGGCGGATATCATATTGAAGGGATAACCGAATCCGTTAAACAGACAATATTTTCACTTTCTTCCATCTGATTTTATGATAAAAACAATACTTAAGATATATTGGATAGTTACAGATAACAGTTAAGTGTATACCTTAGGTTATTTAAAACTTTTTCACTCTTTTTAATATTTACTTTTTGCAGTTTTATTATTCTCAATGAAACGGTCTAAAAGAGCTTCCTTGAGGTTTTGAGGGGGCTCTTTTTATATAATAAATCTCTTGACATTATGGATAGTAACTGTATAAATTATCTGAACAAATATAAATTTTAAAGAACAGTGTAAAAGGCAGTAAAATGGGTTTTGATGAACTGACCAATAAGATAGAAGCAATGATCCAGCATTATGAGATAATGAAACGTGACTCAGAACAGTTCGAGACTCAACTGCAGAAAAAAGAACATGAGACACTGGAAGTAAAAACAGAACTCGCAAAAGTATTAAAAGAAAGGGATATGATTAAACAGAAGTTGGGGAGCATAATATCAAAGGTCGATGATTTAGGTTTAATCTAGATGGTATAAGCTTATGGGTGGATCCGTACCAATTGAAATAATGGGTCAGAAATTCTTTCTAAAAGATACACACGGAAAAGAATATATAGATCGTGTGGAGAAGTACATCAATGAAAAGATTGATGAGGTAAAGGGCCCGGGGGGATCGTCAATTACCACATACAACCTGATGGTACTTGTTGCCCTTAATCTGGTTGACGATTGTTTCAATAAAGAAAATGAAATTAAACATTTGCAGGAAACAATAGAAGAACGCTCAAATAATCTTATTGAATTTATTGATGCAAATATGTAAGATACTATTTAGAAAAAATCATCATAAAAAACGATTCAAACAATTTTCCTGGAGGTTTTTTTTTTATAAGGTGGACCCAATTGTTATTATGAAAAATAAACAGTATTTGATGTATAGCAGGATTTTGAAGTATACGGTTTAGTGTGAAAAGAAATTTTATAATCTTTACATTGCTCTGTTGTAAACAGTCTTAATATTTATAATAATTTTCTTTTAAAAACGGTTTTAAATAAATGGTTCAGGCAAAGCACAACAATATGAACTTTGATCAGGGAATTATCCTGTTTGAACTATTTTAGATAATACCTGCCTTTTTTAACACACTATTTCTTTTCTTCGTAACCTTTATTCTCCTGTCGTAGTAACACTTCAGAGTTTAACTTTAGTATTAGACAATTTCATAAACATAACGGCTCTATAATATATAAAGCCATAATCAGAATGATATTTTTCGGTCTTATTTAAAATTTGACCATAAATAGAGAAGGAGGTTTCATTGGACCCGATATTAGCGTTTATTATTATTATTTTAGGAACAGTAGCCGGCGTGGTAATCGGTTTTTTCCTCAGGAAAAAACTTGTTGAGAGCAAACTGGCGACGGCAGAAGAGGCTGCAAAAAAAATATTTGCAGATGCAAAAAAAGATTCTGATACCCTTAAAAAGGAAGCCCGGCTTCAGGCAAAGGAAGAACTTTACAAGTCAAAGGCAGAATTTGAAAAAGAATCCAGAAATAAGAAATATGAGATGCAGAAGATGGAAAAGCGTCTCAGCCAGAAAGAAGAAAATCTGGAAAAGAAAGTAAATCTGCTTGATCAGAAGGATATCTCAGTTGCAAAACGTGAAAAATCTCTTGAGGTTCAGGAAAAAAGAGTAAAAGAGATGGAAGATAAATATACGGCAGCACTTGAGGAGCAGAAAAGTCAGCTTGAGAAAATATCCGGTATGACTTCTACTGAGGCTAAAAAGCTTCTTATGCAGAACCTTGAAAACGAAGCAAAACTTGAATCAGCAAGAACCATAAGAAGGATTGAAGAGGAAACAAAGGAAAATTCAGACAAGATCTCCCGAAATATTATAGCCATGGCAATACAGAGATACAGTGCCGACTATGTGGCTGAAAAGACTGTTTCACTGGTCAATCTTCCCAACGATGAAATGAAGGGAAGGATAATAGGCCGGGAAGGAAGAAATATCAGAGCCATAGAGCAGCTCACCGGTGTTGATCTTATTATTGATGATACGCCGGAAGCTATTTTGATATCCTCCTTTGATTCCATAAAGAGAGAAATTGCAAGAATATCTCTTGAAAAACTGATTACCGATGGAAGAATACATCCTGCCAGGATCGAGGAGATCGTAGATAAGGTTAAACTTGAGATGGAGGGCACCTTGCGGGAAGCCGGTGAACGGGTGACCTTTGATGTGGGAATACATAAGATAAACCCGGAGATTATAAGACTTCTTGGAAGACTCAAATACAGAACCAGTTATGACCAGAATGTGCTTCAGCATTCTCTGGAGGTCTCTTATCTGTGCGGCATGATGGCGTCAGAACTTGGGATTAATGTGAAGTCAGCTAAAAGAGCTGGTCTTTTACACGATATCGGTAAAGCGGTGGATCATGAGGTAGAAGGGTCCCATGCGCTTATCGGTTCTGACCTGGCTAAGAAACATGGGGAGAGTGAGGATATTGTCCATGCTATTTCGGCACATCATGACGATATAAAGCCTCAGACGGTTATGGCCGTACTCGTACAGGCTGCGGATGCGCTTTCAGCCGCACGTCCCGGCGCACGCAGAGAAATGCTGGTCACCTATGTCAAACATCTTAAAGATCTTGAGAATATAGCGAATTCATTTGATGGTGTAAGCAAGTCATATGCTGTTCAGGCCGGACGTGAGATCAGGGTTATTGTGGAGAGTAAAGATGTCTCTGATGATTCTGCAGTTGTCGTGTCCAGAGATATCGCAAGGAAAGTTGAAGAGTCCTTAACCTATCCGGGACAGATCAAAGTAACTGTGATACGTGAAACAAGGGCGATAGAATACGCTAAATAGGCTGATGAAGCCCAAATCTCCAGCAGAAATTTTAAAGACCCATGAAGTTACTGTTTATCGGTGATATAGTTGGTAAGTCAGGGAGGAAGGCGGTAAGAGAACTGCTGCCTTTGCTTGCTGACACATACAGTCCTGATATTGTAATTGCCAATGGTGAAAATGCTGCCAACGGATTTGGCATAACCGTAAAGATTGCCCAGGAACTTTTTGATTTTGGAATTGGCGTTCTAACATCAGGAAATCATATCTGGGATAAAAAAGACGTATTAGAATTTATCCAAAAGGAAAGCCGGCTGATCCGTCCGGCAAACTATCCTGTGAGTGCACCCGGCAGGGGGGCAACTGTCGTTTTGACCGGTGGCGGGCATAAGATCGCAGTGCTTAATCTGTCCGGCAGGATATTTATGGATCCCCTGGACTGCCCTTTTATGGCGGCTGAAAGAGAACTTGAAGCCCTGAAGCGGGAGACCAATCTAATCGTTGTTGATTTTCATGGAGAGGCCACATCAGAAAAAATAGCAGCCGGCTGGGAGCTTGACGGCAAAGTGACTGCCGTTCTGGGGACGCATACCCATGTCCAGACCGCAGACGAAAGAATCCTGCCTGGCGGAACAGCATATATTTCAGATGTGGGGATGACAGGTTCTTTTGATTCTGTTATCGGTATGGAGAAGGATATCTCAATTGAGCGGTTTAAGACACAAATGCCTATCCGTTACAGGGTCGCTAAAGACGACCTTGGATTGAATGGTGTACTGGTGGATGCTGATGAGGCAACAGGTAAAGCAACAAATATAAAAAGAGTTCAAATTAGAATATAAAACAGATCAATGATCATAAGAGTCCGGATATGACGATATTAAATGCATATGAAATTTTAAAACAGCGTGGTTTTGTGGAACAGGTAACAGACGAAGAGGCGATGGATGATATCCTCAAGTCCGGCATTACCTGTTATGCAGGCTTTGACCCTACTGCAGCAAGCCTGCATGTGGGACATTTGCTGCCGATCATGGCGCTTGCCCAGATGCAGCGGGCTGGAAACCGGCCCATTGTGCTTGTGGGCGGCGGGACAGCAATGATCGGGGATCCCAGCGGCAAAAATGAGATGCGTAAAATACTTACGCCTGAGGAGATCGCTGATAATGCTGAAAAAATCAAACAGCAGTTCACAAGTTATATTGATTTTTCCGGAGATCATGCGGCGC
>Ga0222666_1000289_pt1:12500-33395 | contig 33395 bp, 29 predicted proteins | sample AntAcemetagen655_FD_181710 | JGI IMG/M metagenome (GOLD analysis project Ga0222666, IMG submission 181710) | Saline water microbial communities from Ace Lake, Antarctica - #655 | ecosystem: Environmental > Aquatic > Non-marine Saline and Alkaline > Saline | place: Antarctica: Ace...
AAACATCGAGAGGTGATGAGGAGTCGCTTGCGACATAAACTGGTTAATCCCATGCTACCAAGAAAAACCTCGTAGCGAATCTATATGTTGACTGTACCGTAAACCGACACAGGTAGGCAAGGAGAGAATCCTAAGGCGCTTGAGAGAACTCTTGTTAAGGAACTCTGCAAATTAGCCCCGTAACTTCGGGATAAGGGGTGCCTCGTTATTGTGAAGCGTTTTACACGTTTAGCAAGAAGAGGTCGCAGTGAAAAGGCGGGAGCGACTGTTTACTAAAAACATAGGTCTATGCTAAGTCGTAAGACGACGTATATGGACTGACGCCTGCCCGGTGCTGGAAGGTTAAGGGGAAGTGTTATTCTTCGGAAGAAGCTCTGAACCGAAGCCCCAGTAAACGGCGGCCGTAACTATAACGGTCCTAAGGTAGCGAAATTCCTTGTCGGGTAAGTTCCGACCTGCACGAATGGCGCAACGATTTCCGCGCTGTCTCAACGAGAGACTCAGCGAAATTACAGAAGCGGTGAAGATGCCGTTTACCCGCGGTTAGACGGAAAGACCCCGTGAACCTTTACTGCAGCTTGACAGTGAATTTTGAAATAATCTGTGTAGGATAGGTGGGAGACTTTGATATGTGGACGCCAGTTTGCATGGAGTCGCCCTTGAAATACCACCCTGGTTATTTTGAGGTTCTAACCTAGGCCCGTTATCCGGGTCGGGGACACTGTCTGGTGGGTAGTTTGACTGGGGCGGTCGCCTCCCAAAAAGTAACGGAGGCGCACGAAGGTTCCCTCAGGCTGATTGGAAACCAGCCGTAGAGTGTAAAGGCATAAGGGAGCTTGACTGCGAGAGAGACATCTCGAGCAGGTACGAAAGTAGGTCTTAGTGATCCGGCGATTCCGTATGGAAGGGTCGTCGCTCAACGGATAAAAGGTACTCCGGGGATAACAGGCTTATGCCCCCCAAGAGTTCATATCGACGGGGGTGTTTGGCACCTCGATGTCGGCTCATCGCATCCTGGGGCTGAACAAGGTCCCAAGGGTTTGGCTGTTCGCCAATTAAAGCGGTACGTGAGCTGGGTTTAGAACGTCGTGAGACAGTTCGGTCCCTATCTGCCGTGGGCGTAGGATATTTGAGAGAATCTGTCCCTAGTACGAGAGGACCGGGATGGACGAACCTCTGGTGTTCCAGTTGTTTCGCCAGAAGCATTGCTGGGTAGCTAAGTTCGGTATGGATAACCACTGAAAGCATCTAAGTGGGAAGCCAGGCTCAAGATTAGATATCCCTTCTTGATGGAAACATCAAGATTAAAGACTCCTGGGAGACTACCAGGTTGATAGGCAGGGAGTGTAAGTTCGGTAACGAATTCAGCTGACCTGTACTAATAAGTCGTGAGGCTTGACCATTATTTTTAATAAAACTTCAATCTGAAATGAAAATCAATTTATCATATGTAAAGGTTTTTCGGTGGCTATAGCGAAGAGGCAACACCCGTTCCCATTCCGAACACGGCAGTTAAGCTCTTTAGCGCTGATGGTACTGCCGGGGCAGCCCGGTGGGAGAGTAGGACGCTGCCGAAATTATATATTAAAAAGGATCTGTCAAATGGCAGGTCCTTTTTTCATTTAAAAATTAAAAAAAGCATACTTTTTTTAATTTTTAAATGAAGCTTTTAGGGGGCTGATTGTTAAAAACTGGAAGAATAGCTTACAATAATGTATAGTTAAAGCTGTAAATCTAATAGATTTAATTTAGCTGATAATTGAACTATCCTCGTTTACAGTCTGTGGTAATAAAAAAATCTACTTTTATGGAGTAATAACATGTCCGGACATTCCAAGTGGAGTACCATTAAAAGAAAAAAGGGAGCTGTTGATGCAAAAAGAGGTCAGGCTTTTACCCGGCTGATCAAGGAAGTAACCATTGCTGCCCGTATGGGCGGCGGAAATCCAGAGGGTAACCCGAGACTGAGGACTGCGGTAGCTGCTGCAAAAGCGGAGAATATGCCTAAGGATAATATTGAACGGGCGATAAAAAAGGGTACGGGGGAACTTGAAGGCGTTAATTATGAAGAGTTTAGCTATGAGGGCTACGGTCCGGCAGGTGTTGCAGTTTATGTGGAGATCATGACGGATAATAAGAACAGAACTGCTGCTGATGTGAGGCATATTTTTTCAAAGAATAATGGTAATCTTGGCGAAAATGGATGTGTGGCCTGGATGTTTGAGAAAAAGGGGACTTTTGTTTATGACAAGGCTGATATTGATGAGGAAAAATTGATGGAGTCTGTTCTGGATGCCGGTGCAGAAGATATCAGTGAAGAGGAGAGTACCTGGGTGGTGATGACCGATCAAAAGGACTTTTACGCCGTAAAAGAAGCCATCGAGAAAATTGATTCCCTGCCTGCATACACTGTGGCAGAAATTACCATGATTCCTCAAAACACGGTGAAGGTGACGGGTAAGGAAGCAGAACAGGTTATTCGTTTAATGGATGCTCTTGAGGATTGCGAGGATGTTCAGAATGCGTATGCAAATTTTGATATTCCTGAAAGTGAGATGGAAAGGCTGGGGTAATTTTAGTCACAGCTTTTACAAATAAATTGTTCCAAAAGGGGACTTTTCTGTAAAAAGAAAACTCCCCTTTTTTATTGATGTGCCAGCTCAAGTTAATCTTCTGTCACTTAAGAGCTGATAGAGTCGTCATCCTCAGTTTCTTTTTCTATGGGAGTTTCAGGCGGAGCATCTTTCTTTTTTGCGTCAGCAGCTTCTTTTGCAGCATCCTCCTGTTTTTTTGCCTCTTTTGTCATTTTATCTTCAGTTCTTTTTCTGGCTTTATCTCCGTAGGGTTCTACTATAATTCTTTCATCTTCTTCGTAGAGTCTGAGCGGGCCTTCAAGCATACTTGCGACTTCCCGGCGGGAGTCATATATTTTCAGTATGACGCTGTGATAGACGATGTTATGTGCAACAGTTTCCTGGATAGCATTTTCTCTGCTTTGATTTATTAAGCTGCTTTTTGTTTCATTGAGTGAATTTTTTTCATCTTTTATAGTAGACAGGTAATCGATCGTTTCCTTCAGTTTTTCCCGCTGTTTTTCAGGCAGCTTAGGCAGCAGTTCCTTGTTTTTTAAAAGAGGTGCGATCCTTTTGTTTATATCATCAAGGTCCTTGTTTATTTCGATTATTCTGGTATCGATATTTTTGCATTCTGCTGTAAGTTCATAATCTGCCCCTGGAACAAGAATTGTCTTTACACCCATCTCAGACCCGATGTCGTATGATTCAATACCCATTTTTGCAAAGATTTTTCCTCCCCGTATTGAGCCGGACTGCACGGTGACCCGTCCGAGGGTGTGGATCTCTGAATTAACAATTTCATTTTTGACTAATATGTTTCCCCTGCTTTTAACCTTTGTTTCGTTAAGATATCTTACTTCAATATTACCGCCTGCGTAGAGATTTGCCTGTTCCTTGCCGTTACAGCCGCCCTGTATGGTGAGGTCTGTTCCTGCTTCGATGTTACAAGCACCGATACTTCCGCCGATAAATATTGATTTTGTTGCCTTAACAGAAAAGCCGTCTTCAACATCACCGCCTATTTCGACTACTCCGTTAAAGTCTATATTACCGATCTTTAAATCAAGATCTCCATCAACCGTAAAGACTTCATTGACGCTTATTTTAAGCCCCAGCCTGTCGGCCTCAAGAATAGGCCGTCCACTGATCTCTGCAAAGAAATGAAGCCCGTCAGCAGTTGATCGAACCCCCTTGTCTGATTTTAATGCGACTTCCTTTACTTTTGGGACCTGATAGGTTTTGCCGAAGATATCCTTGCCATTCTGTGAGGGGATGTGCGGTGTTATGGTGGCAATTTCATCCCCTTCATTTACCGTCTGTACGGTGTTTGTTTCCCGGATATCAATGCTTCCGTCTTTTTTTTCTTTAAAATGCGGATTGTCGTCCGTGTCTATAATAAAGGAATATTTTACTTCCCCGTCACGCCCCTTTTGAGGTTTTATACCGAGGACAATAACGATATCTTCGATGTTTTTCACTTCTTCTTCAAAGGATGCAATTATGCTGTCTATCGTGTCTTCAGCAACGCCGAACTTTATGCCCTTTTCATTTATCTCATCCATGATCTTGGTGTAGGTAAGTTTTGTTGCACCGATATAGGTCAGGGTAGCCGACATCTTGTCTTCGCTTACTTTTATCTCAAGTATTTTTCTTATTGAAAGGACGTTGTTTGCAAATGATACTTTACCGGTGTACTGGCTGAAATACTCACTCGGGTTTTTTTTAATGACATTTTCGCCCAGAGTGATCACCGGCTTTATTCCTTTTTTTGCCGGGATTTCATTTCCGTAGATATCTCTGCCCGGGGTCCCTTCTGTTGGATCTGTGATTCTCAGGACCATTTCGTCTTGTTCCACATAAGGGTCTTCCTGGGTGAAGAGTATTTCACAGGCCCCGTCTTTTCCGTCAATCCGGGGCTCGCCTTCTGTTATCTTCATCGTTTTTACAGCGTCACCCTGATTTTGAAGACTTGTCAGCGCTTCTTCTATTTTCTTTTCATTTATTTCTGATTTAATACCTATTTCATTTGTGATTTCAAGGATCTCATCTTTGGTAAACTGTTCATCAGAAGTTGTGCTGGTTATTTTAAGGTAGGCTCTGTCCTTATCCGTTGTTTCAAATATAGTGATCTGACCTTTCGGAAGGCTTTCATCATATATCGTTCTGCCTTCAGCAGATGAGGCCGGTGAAGTCTGCGTTTCTTGAGTGGCAATCGTATTTTTTTCAGCAGTAGTCATCTTTTTTTATTAATATTTTATTTTGTGTTTATTCTTGTATTTAACATATTTATTTGAAGTTTGATAATGAAATAGTTCTAAAACACAAGTCATTAAAAAGTATATTTGTACATATTTACGTTGTATATTAAAATACGCTTCGGAAGTTTTTGTGATTAGTTGAATATATTTAATTAAAGATTTTACTTCCTGGAATATAGACTAAAGAATTAATTATTAATTATTCTCAAGGATTATTGTAAATGAATAAAGTGTTATGTATCGGTGATTCTCATACGGCGGGTTTTCCTGACCATGACCCCATGTTTGGGGGCAACCTGCAATCCTCATATCCGTTCTGGCTGGAAGAAAAACTTAAAGAAATGAATAATGAAAATAATTTTTATTTTATAAACAGGGGGGTCTGCGGGGATACTTCAGAAGGGATCGTAACAAGGCTGATTAAATGTCTGGATACTCTGGATGTTGATCTTGTGGTTCTCCAGGGCGGTACAAATGATCTGGGGATGTTTTCTCCTGAAGAAACTGTTTCACATCTTAAAAGGGGATACAGCGCATGTCTGAAAAGGGATTTGCCCGTAATAGCAGTTACAGTTCCTCCTCTTAATTTTAAGGAATGTGAAACAAAAGTTATTTTCATAAACAGTGCTGTTATGGAATATGCTGAAAATCACAGACATGCCTTTACCGCGGACTGGTTCAAGACATTAAGGACGGATGACAATATGTTAAAAGGTGAATATGATGCGGGTGACGGTGTCCATCTTTCTGTGGCAGGGTACAGGCAGGCGGGTTTCGCAGTCGCAGGGACGCTGGTAGAGACCTTAAAGTAGAGTGCTGTCTTTTCGCCTTCTGGGTTGGCGCTTGGGATGTTTAAACTGTTCAAACCGTTTAAGCGGTTCAGCGTGATTTTATTCCCCAATAATTTTAACCAGTATTCTTTTTTTTCTTCTGCCGTCAAATTCACCGTAGAAGATCTGTTCCCAGGGGCCAAAGTCAAGATCACCCCTTGTTACGGCAACAACCACTTCACGGCCCATGACCTGTCTTTTCAGGTGGGCATCTCCATTGTCTTCGCCTGTTCGGTTATGCATATACCTGGAGACAGGCTCGTGGGGTGCAAGTTCTTCAAGCCATCTTTCATAGTCCTGATGCAGACCGGATTCATCATCATTAATAAAAACAGAAGCTGTGATGTGCATGGCATTGACAAGAACAAGGCCCTCTTTTATGCCGCTTTCCATTAAACACTGATCAATTTCAGGCGTAATGTTGATGAAGGCACGTCTGGTGGGTATGTCAAACCAGAGTTCTTTTCTGAAAGTTTTCATGATTGTTTTCTCCTGTGTTTTTATTATATTGAAAATATTAACATAAAAGTGAGCGGTAAAGGAATTGGTTTTTATGTTGACACTTGCCAAAGGTTTATATAACTTGGTGACAAAATTGATATGCAGTTAAGGGGACAAAAAATGATAACAGAGGAACTTAAAAGTTTTATTAAAACAGCGTGCGGTACTGAGTGTGTGGGGATAGCTTCTGTTCATGATATGACGGATAAGGAATTAAAGGATATTGCGGCGGTAAACCGAATACTTGCGGCTTATACGCCTCTTTATTCATCGGATACGCCCGTATTGCAGCCTTCGGAATTTTTAGATGATGCAAAATGCTGTATTGTGATGGCCATAAACATTAATTTTGGAGAAAAAGAACTGCCGGGGAATCCTCCCTGTTCAGAGGTCATGAATTTTTATGTCAATCATGATTGTCTGAATTATTTTACTGAACGGGCAGAAAAGGTGGTGGGGTTTTTAGAGGAAAAAGGATACAGCGGATTCTCCTTAAATGCCGGAATATCACAAAAGCTTATCAGTGCAAGATCGGCTATTGCGCGTTATGGCAAAAATGCGGTTATTCAATTTGACGGTATGGGAAGTCAGGCGGGGATCATGCTTATTATTACCGATGCGCCGCTTGAAATTGATGAACCGGGCACGGGTGATTGCGGTGACTGTACGCTTTGCCGGGATGCGTGTCCTACCGGAGCATTAAATGAACCTTATGCCTGTGATATTGAAAAGTGCCTGACCATGCATATGATATACAATAAAGGTGATCTACCGAAAGATATACGTGAAAAAGCAGGTACTGTCATCGCCCACTGTAATATCTGTGTTGATATTTGTCCTAAAAACAGGAATTTGCCGGTGCAGACAGATATCTCTGTGCCGAAAGACCTGGTCTACCCTGAAATTGCGCCGCTTGTAAATATTTCAGATGAAAAATATGCGGAGATGTTTGACGGTACTTTTCTTGAATTTACTTTTCTGGATAAAAAATATCTTCAGAGAAATGCTGCTGTTGCGCTGGGTAATTACGGGGATCCTGAATATGTCCCAATTCTTAAAAAAGCGCTTGAAACGCAGACTGAAGAGATTGTCAGGGGGCATGCTGCCTGGGCCCTTGGCAGGATCGGCGGTCAGGAGGCAAAAAAAGTTCTTGAAGGGTCGCTTCAGGATGAATCCTCTCCCGGCGTTATTTCTGAAATAAAAGAAGCTTTAAGTGATATTTAAAATCTTTTTATCTATTTAAAATATGGAGTCAGGGCCCTGTTTAATAACAGGGCCCTTTCCATTACAACTTCTTTACCAATATTTTATTTTGTGCTAATATGAAAAATTATAAATTAATAAAGATTATATGAAAAACGAGAGTTTATTAACCAATGTTTGTTTACCCTGAAAAGTATGATGTTATTGTTGTGGGAGCAGGACATGCGGGCTATGAGGCTGCACTTGCTTCTGCCGGGATGGGCTGTCATACGCTTCTTTTAACCATAAATCTTGATACGATCGGACTGATGTCATGTAATCCAGCTATTGGCGGTCTGGCAAAGGGCCAGCTGGTGAAAGAGATCGATGCCCTTGGCGGTATAATGGGAAGGGCGATTGATGATACTGCTATTCAGTTTAGAACCTTAAATACAAAAAAAGGACCCGCGGTCAGATCTTCCCGAGCCCAGGCGGACAGACAGAATTACAGGCTCTGGATAAAAAGTGCTGTGGAAAATGCCGCCTGTCTTGACGTGAAGCAGGGGCTGGTTGAAAAACTGGTTGTGGACGGTAATTGTGTAACTGGAGTTGAAACGGCTATCGGTGAGAGGTTTAATTCAGCTGCGGTTATCGTCACCCCGGGTACATTTTTAAACGGGCTTGTTCATATCGGGCTTGTAAATTTTCCAGCCGGAAGGTTAGGAGAACTCCCTGCAATTGGATTGTCTGATAGCCTTAACAAACTTGGGTTTAAGCTGGGACGGCTGAAGACAGGGACGACGCCGAGACTTGATGCGTCCACGATAAACTATGATGTGATGGAACCCCAGGATGGTGATTATCCCCCCAAACCCTTTTCTTTTTCCACAACAGAAGTCAGGCAGAAACAGCTTCCCTGTCATATCACTTATACAAATGAGAAAACCCATGAGATCATCAGGGAGGGCTTTGAGCGGTCCCCGATGGTTACCGGCCTGATTACCGGCACCGGAGCACGTTACTGTCCGTCTATCGAAGACAAGGTCAGGCGGTTTCCGGAAAAAACCAGGCATCAGCTTTTTATCGAGCCTGAAGGATACAACACGACTGAAGTATACCCGAATGGTATTCCAACCAGCCTTCCTCTTGACATCCAGATAAGGATGGTGAGAAGCATTAAGGGGCTTGAGGATGCGGAGATCATGCGCCCGGGATATGCCATTGAATATGATTATGTTAATCCGGTTCAGATAAAGCCGACGCTGGAAACAAAACGGGTTTCTGGCCTTTATCTTGCGGGTCAGATCAACGGAACCTCCGGTTATGAAGAGGCCGGGGCTCAGGGGCTTATGGCAGGTATTAATGCGGTTTTAAAAATAAGAGGGGAAAACCCTTTTATTCTTGACCGCTCAGAAGCATACATTGGTGTCTTAATTGATGACCTTGTTACAAAGGGTACCAACGAGCCGTATCGCATGTTTACTTCAAGGGCGGAATACAGGCTGGTTTTAAGAGAGGATAATGCTGACATCCGGCTTATGGAAAAAGGCTACAAAATCGGGCTTTGCGGAAAAGAGGAATATATAAAGGTTAAAGATAAAATAGAAGATATCCGGTCTGATCTGTTAAGGGTGGCAAAAGCTAAAATTCAGCCCACAGACGATGTGCAGGAATGGCTGAAAAAGTACGGGTCAACACCTCTTAAACATTCGGTGGTCTTAAGAGAGCTTCTTAAAAGACCCGAGGTTCATTACGCCTCTTTTTCTGAACTGGGTATGATCCCCGGGGATTTGTCTGCTGAAGTCATCGAGCAGGTTGATATCCTGACCAAATATGAAGGATATATTAAAAGGCAGAACCAGCTTGTTGATAAGTTTAGAAAACTTGAAGAAACAAAAATTTCTTCTGCACTGGAATATGATGACATCTCAGGTCTGAGTACAGAAGTAAAAGAAAAACTGAAAGAGATCAGGCCGATTTCCCTTGGGCAGGCGTCACGGATCTCCGGAATTACGCCGGCGGCAATTTCAATACTCATGGTTTATCTGAAAAAAGTCACAGGCCGTGCTGCTTAATGATGGGGGTAAAGCGGTGTCTTTTACTTTTTGCTCCAGAGTGGTACTTTTGAGATCTTTATACATATAATTGTCAAGCCGTGGTGCCTGTCTGCTGACTCACAACAACTTGAACCCTGGAAAAACACAAATCCAAATGATGCTTTCCGGAAAAGAGATCAGGAACTCTCATAATAAAGATACTATTCTGAAAGTATTGATGGATAACTTTGGAGAGCCGGTCCCGGGTAAAGTACTTATTGATCTTTCCGGCATATCGCGGGCAGGGGTCTGGAAGCATATTGCATCACTTCGGAAAGACGGGTTTAATATTAAAGCCGGGATCAAGAGCGGTTACCTGCTTAAGGCTGTTCCGGATATTCTTTACCCCCTGCTTGTTCAGCAGGGTATTCGCACTGAAGTCGTCGGGAAAAAAATCGAATATTATCAGGTGATAGATTCTACAAACTCTGCGGCAAAAGATCTTGCCTACCGCGGCGTGCCTGATGGAACGGCAGTTGTTTCCGAGCATCAGACAAAGGGAAGAGGCAGGCTGAACCGGTCCTGGCTGGCACCGCCCGGCAAAAACATTCTTTTTTCAATCATATTTTATCCGGAGATAAGAACGTCTCTGGTGTTCAGGCTTACCATGCTTGCATCAATCGCTGCGGTGAGGGCGATCAAAAAGGTTTGTAATATAGACGCGAAAATAAAATGGCCGAATGACCTGTATGTGAATGAAAAGAAGGTTTGTGGTGTTTTAACAGAATTTTCCGCAGACCATGATCATGTGCATTATACAGTTGTGGGAATTGGTCTTAATGTTAATTTTGATATATCTAAAAACAGGGAGATAAAGAATATTGCGACATCACTTATGGAAGCATGCGGAAAGAAAGTGTCAAGGCTCTCGCTGTTTAAAACTCTCCTGGAAGAGCTTGACCTGCTTTACAGAGCATTTATAAAAACAAAAGGTGAAGAACTGGAAAAAGAATGGAATAAATATTCCATGGTGATTGACAGGAAGGTCAGGATAATATCCGGAACAGAAGAAAAATGCGGTGTTGCCAAAGGCATAAATGCTGACGGGCATCTCGTTTTATTAAATGAAAAAGGCGAGGACGAAGAGATCATCTGCGGGGATTTGTCACTAAGGTTGAATTGACTTTCTAAATGATTTTAGCTGCTTAAATTGGCAGGAGTGAACCTTTTATTTAAAAGGGTTCAAGGAATCAAGGGGTCGAGGGGGCGAGTGAAAAAAATAAAAAACCTGTGCGGTCAAGGTGGATTTGTGCTTGCAATGCTGCTTGATAATATATTATGGAACTGTTTTTAAATGGAAAAAGTAAAAGCCGGTCTCTTAACAAAGCCATTTTTATCCTATTCTCTTTTCCCTGATATCGTTGATCGGGTGATAAAAAATCCCTACGCGCTTTATCTGGATGGCGGCAGCGGTCAATTTAAATCCTCCCGGTATTCTTTTCTTTCGCTAAATCCGTTTTTAATTTTTAAATGTCTGGGAAACAGGGTCAGTCTGACGGATCGTAATGGGGAAAGATTTATTGATGCAGATCCCTTTACCTGTTTGAATACCCTTGTTAACCGTTATGAAATTGACAGCAATAGAGAAGCCATTCCTTTTATCGGCAGTGCCGCAGGTTATCTCGGCTATGATATGGGAAGGCTGATCGAAAAAATTCCGGTTAGGGTAAAGGATGATATTGATATTCCTGACGCGCTTTTGTGCTTTTACGGTTCTGGAATTGTAGCGGATCATTTGAAAAAAGAACTCTATGCTGCGGCATCCGGCCTGCCTGAAACTGACAGGCGTTTACAGGAAAAAAAAGCGTCTCATGACCTTGATGCCTTAATGGCTTTTGCAGATCCTGAAAGTAACCGGCCGGAAGAAGATATGCTCAGTGGTTCCGGTCAGCCGGGTTTCGTTGAGTCAAATTTTAATCATCAGGATTATCTTGCTGCGGTAGACAGGGTCAAGGACTATATCCGTTCGGGCGATGTTTATCAGGTGAATCTTTCCCAGCGTTTTATCTGTAATCTTACCCGTTCGCCTTTTGTTGTTTACGATTCTTTACGAAGGAAAAGTCCCGCCCCCTATTCATGCTTTTTTAACTGTGAGTCTTTTCATATACTGAGTTCATCACCCGAGTCTTTTCTTAAGATGAATAAAGATCAGGTTGAGACCCGGCCGATTAAAGGGACCCGGCCCAGGGGAGAAACAGAGGCTGAGGATAAGAAGATGAAAGAGGCCCTGATTAACAGTGCGAAAGATAGAGCAGAGCTTTTAATGATCACAGATCTTGAGAGAAACGATCTTGGCAGAGTTTGTGAATACGGGTCAATTTATCCGGAAGCTCTTTTTGAACTTGAAGCATATTCAAATGTTTTTCATCTTGTCTCCACCATTAAAGGTAAACTCAAAGAGGGTAACACTCATGTTGACTGTTTAAGGGAATGTTTTCCCGGCGGTTCAATTACCGGAGCACCCAAGATAAGAGCCATGGAGATAATAGAGGAGCTTGAAAGGTGCAGAAGAAAGATATATACTGGGTCAATCGGTTATTTTGGCTTTAATCAAAAATCAGATTTTAATATTGCGATAAGAACCATTCTTCATAAAGACGGAAGATATTATTTCAGCGTCGGCGGCGGTATCGTTGCGGATTCAGATCCGGAAAAGGAATACGAGGAAACACTTCACAAGGCAAAAGGAATGATGGGGGCGCTTAATGCGTCTGTGGGGGGCGACGGGTGAAGGATTTAATTGAGCGGATAATTTATTATAAGGGTGAGTTCCTAAAAGAGAGCGAGTTGCGTCTTTCTCCCTATAATCGGGGGCTTCAATTTGGTGACGGCGTATTTGAGACGATGCGGGTGTATTCCGGAAGGGTGTTTCGTTTAGAAAGTCATATAAATCGCCTTTTAAAAGGTCTTGATGTCCTGCAAATCGAAAATAAGCTTGATGCTCCGGTTATTAAAAATGCGGTAAAAACGCTTATTGATGAGAACGATCTGACGGACGCCAGTTTAAAAATAACAGCTTTCAGGGAAGAGTGTCCCGGCATTGACCCTGTGCCCGGTTCAAAAGCGTGTTTTTTGATGACCTTAAGTCCTTTTGACCATGAAAGAAAAAAATATTGTGAAAAAGGCATCAGTACTGGTATTGTTACTATCAGAAGAAACCTCTCATCACCCCATGTGTTTATTAAGAGTCTTAATTATCTTGAAAACATGCTTGGACGCAGGCAGGCACATGACAGAGGATTTGATGAGGCTGTTTTTTTAAATGATCTTGAGACTGTTGCTGAAGGATCCATAAGCAATATCTTTATTTTTAAGGATTCTGAGTTGTTTACACCGCCGATAAACGCCGGTATTTTAAATGGGATTACAAGGGATGTGGTGTTTGAAATTGCAGAAGAGAAGGGTATGAAGTGCTGTGAAAAATCCATGAAAGCAGATGATATATTTACGGCAGATGAAGCTTTTATGACCAATTCTTTAATGGAGATCATGCCCCTTAGAGAAATAGATGGACATCGGATAGGGGATAAATGCCCGGGTGCTGTAACTGCTGATTTAATGAAACGGTTTAGCGGAAAAGTTGATAAAGAGGTCTCTGTCGGGTCATGAAAGTAATAGATGCAAAATTTATTAAGAGTGTTTTTAAGAAATCCGGGCTTCCGGAGGGGCAGATGCCTGAGATCGCTTTTTCAGGCAGATCGAATGTGGGGAAGTCATCTCTGATAAACACGCTGATAAACAGGAAAGGAATTGCCAAAACAAGTTCGACGCCGGGAAGAACCCAGTCGATCAATTTTATTGATGTTAACAATTCCATTTATTTTGTTGATCTGCCGGGATATGGTTATGCCAGGGTGCCTGATTCTGTTAAGAAAGACTGGCAGCACCTGATTGAAGGCTATCTTGAAAAAAGAGATAATTTAAAGCTGGTTATTCTGATAATAGATTCCAGACGGGATCCCAGAGACGAAGAAGCACAGTTTGCTGACTGGCTTAAATTAAACGGTATCCCATACGTCGTTGTTATTACAAAGATCGATAAGCTGAAAAAAGGTAAAAGAATGAAATCTTACAGTGCCTGGCAGAAATTTCTTGAAGTTGATAAGGTACTTCCTTTTTCTGCGACAACCGGAGAGGGCAAAAGCGGGATCTGGAGTGTTATTGGACAGCATTTAAATACTAAATAATCATATGTTAGAAAAGGGATCATGATGAAACTTCTTATTACCGGCGGAGCAGGTTTTATTGGTTCAAATTTTGTCAGGCATATATTTAATACATATCCGGAGTATCAGATCATTAATCTTGATAAACTCACGTATGCGGGTAACCTTGACAATCTAAAGGATATTGCTGACATCGCCGGTGACGGTAGCCGGTACAGGTTCGTCCGGGGAGATATTTCGGATAAGGCTGTGGTGGAAAGCATCTTGACCGATGGTGTGGATGCTGTTATTAATTTTGCTGCTGAGTCCCATGTGGATAGAAGTATTGACGACTCCAGGATCTTTGTTGACACGAATGTGGTCGGAACGACGATACTTTTGGATGCCTGTTTGAAATATAAGATCAACCGGTATGTGCAGATATCAACAGATGAAGTCTACGGATCACTCGGCCCAACCGGAAAATTTTCAGAAATCACACCGCTTGCACCCAACAGTCCTTATTCAGCCAGTAAGACCAGTGCTGATCTTTTTGTGAGGGCCTACTATGAGACCTACGGAATGAATACTCTGATTACCCGGTGTTCAAACAACTACGGGCCTTATCAGTTTCCGGAGAAGCTGATTCCTCTTTTTATCACAAATGCATATGGGGATAATGAGCTTCCGCTCTACGGTGACGGGATGAACATTAGAGACTGGATATTTGTTACGGATCACTGCTGTGCGATCGATCTGGTTCTGCATAAAGGAATTCCCGGTCAGGTGTATAATATCGGCGGTAATGAAGAAAAGGACAATACTGAGATCACTAAAACCATTTTAAAAGCGATGAATAAGCCTGCGTCTCTTATTAAATATGTCAAAGACAGACCCGGGCATGATAGACGATATGCTATTGATGATACCAAGATTAAAAAGGAGCTTGGCTGGACCCAGGAATATGACTTTGAAACCGGGATGAATGAGACGGTAAAATGGTATCTTGATAATAAAGAGTGGTGGGATAAGATTAAGACTGGAGAGTATCTTGAGTTTTACAGCCGCTGGTATGAAGGTCGTTAATAAAAGATTTAAAAATAATTAATTAAAGGTGAATTAATTGTGAAGATATTAGTTACCGGTTCAAAAGGAATGCTGGCTACAGATCTGATAAAAGAGCTTGAAGGAGTTCATGGGGTTACCGGCAGAGATATTCATGATTATGATATCTGTGACCGGGACAGTGCTATTGATGAAATAAAGAGAACAAAGCCGGACTATGTGATCAACTGTGCAGCATACACACAAGTTGATAAATGTGAAACAGAATCGGACCTGGCTTTTGCTGTGAACGCAGAAGGGGTGAAAAATATTGCTCTTGGGTGTAAACAGGCGGGGTGTTCCTTGTGCCATATGAGTACGGATTTTGTTTTTGACGGCAAAAAAGGAAGTTCTTATGTGGAGACAGATAGTGTTAATCCGCTTTCGGTTTATGGTAAGTCAAAACTGGCAGGTGAAAAATATGTCCAGGAAATTTTAGACGACTATCTTATTGTCAGGACGTCATGGCTTTTTGGACGGTCAGGTAAAAACTTTGTTGAGACCATAAGCGGTCTTGCGAAGGAGAGAGAGGTACTGGAGGTGGTTGATGACCAGACCGGAAGCCCGACTTTTACGGTTGATCTTGCAAGGGCAATAAAGTCGCTCATAGAGGCTTCCGCAAGGGGGATTTATCATGTTTGCAATTCAGGGATCTGCACCTGGTATGATTTTGCCTGTAAGATCAGTGAGTTGACCGGTGGAATGGCACGTATTGTACCGGTTGATTCCAATAAGAGTCCCCGTCCCGCTGTTCGGCCCGGGTATTCTGTTATGGATTGCAGTAAGTTTAAAACAACGACCGGCATTACACTCCAGCAGTGGGAAGATGCGCTGAAGGAATATTTTGATTTATGACAGCAAAAATTATTTTTCAGGCGGAAAGGTTTATGATGTTCAAATTGTATGAAAATAAATAGCAGGGGGGCAATTATGCGGACATTGATAACAGGGGGTGCCGGTTTTCTTGGAAGTCATTTGTGTGACAGAATGTTAAAAGAGGGACATGAGGTTATCTGCATGGATAACCTTTTAACGGGTAATATGGATAATATCGCTCATCTGGTAGGACACGAAAAATTTAAGTTTATTAAACACGATGTAACAGAATATATTTATGTTGAAGGTAAGCTTGATAATATCCTCCATTTTGCCTCGCCGGCAAGTCCCATTGATTATCTGGAACTGCCGATCCAAACCTTGAAAGTCGGGTCGCTGGGGACTCATAAAGCCCTGGGGCTGGCAAAAGAAAAAGGGGCGCGCATTTTGCTTGCTTCGACCTCCGAGGTGTATGGCGATCCGTTGATTCATCCTCAGACAGAGGATTATTTTGGCAATGTGAGTCCCATTGGCCCACGCGGTGTTTATGATGAGGCCAAGCGTTTTGCAGAGGCGATAACAATGGCTTATCAGCGTTTTCACGGGGTGGAAACCCGTATCGTAAGGATCTTTAATACCTATGGCCCAAGGATGAGACTGAATGACGGCCGGGTCGTGCCCGCTTTTTTCTCACAGGCCTTAAAAGGTGAGCCTTTAACCGTTTTTGGAGATGGATCCCAGACCCGGAGTTTCTGTTATGTCTCCGACCTGGTCGAGGGGATTTACCGGCTTTTACTTTCTGATGAGCCGGAACCGGTTAATATTGGTAATCCTTATGAGATGACCATTATGCAGTTTGCGGTTAAAATTCAGGAAATTGCAAAAACAGATCTTGAGATCATCCAAAAACCGCTTCCCCAGGATGATCCGAAAGTCAGACAGCCGGATATCACCAAGGCGAAAAATATTTTAGGCTGGGAACCTGTTGTGGGACTGGAAGAGGGCCTTGGCAATACAATGGATTATTTTAGAAAAAAACTAAATCTGTAACGGACGGAATTTATAATGGAAAACAAGCTGGAAGAGAAAAAAAAGGAAGAAAAAAAAGGAATTTTCAGGCCGCGTTTTTTAATTATTATGCTGGTGGCAGCTGTGTTTGCACAGATGTTCTCCGTAAATTATTTAAAGAAAGAGATTAGTCTTCAAAAGTATGAATCTGAAAAAAAGCTGGCTGAATGTTATGAAGCGATGAATACCATGTCCATCATGCAGGGTGCACTGGTAAATATCCTGGTGGAAAAAGATGTGATTGATAGAAGCCGTCTTTTAGATGAAGCTCAGAAAATGTCAGTTGATCTTAAGAAAATGATTGATCAGATGAAGGATTATGAGAAAACTGATGCTGTCATCGGTGGAAATAATCCGGAACCGACGCCGGAAAATTAGAACATCCGGTTTTGTCATCACTGTTTTAAAACCGGATTTTGCTGCAGGGGATAAGAGCAGGGACGAATTATTTATAAATACAGGATATTTTTTTAATCCTTTGATATTTAGCACGGCTAAAGATCTTTTTTTATAAAAAAATTTATTTTTCTCTCTTTTTTAGCTTTCTTATCCTTGAGAAAATCCTGTCTTTTGTATATAATAGTAAAATTAATGTCGGGGAGTAGCGCAGCCTGGTAGCGCGCATGCTTCGGGAGCATGAGGCCGGGGGTTCGAATCCCCCCTTCCCGACCAGTTCTATACCGATCTCTTTATTTCCAGCCTTACCCTGAGCATCAACCAAACGGCTCAATCCAGCAGAAAATTAAATCTTTAGTCCCTAAAAAAAATACCGATAACATAAATACACAATCAAAAATCATTAATAATTAAGGAGAAAGACTAATGCTTATCGCTTTATACATCTTCTTGGGAATTGTCGTATTTGATTGTTTACTGGTTGCTGTTCTCTGTACCCGTAAGAGTAGATCAGTTGAACCACTTGAAGACAGTGAAATCATACTGACCCCAGACTTTGTTCAGTAATCGGTAGTGTTCTCTGCTTCAGACTTCAGTAATCAAAGATTGATACTCCTGTCCTGAAACGGGATCAAATCAAGTGCTGTTTCCGGTAATTCTTCACAAACCTGAATTTACGTTTGTCTGCGTAAGCAGACGGCCAGAATTTCCTTTTTTTAATCCCTTATTCACAAGCCGGTTAGAAAAGTTTAAATTTAATTTGAAATTTATCAGGATAAAAGAGAGTTTAGCATAGATAATAATACAAGAACTGCACCTGCGATACAGCAGACGGCAGCGCCTAAATAAAGCATCTTAACCTTTTTTTTTTCATCTTTTGAAATCACCCGTAAGGGAAAGATCGTTTTATATTTTGTGCAGACCCTGATATAGAAAAAAGCAGCTAAGAAGAATAAAATATAAAATACAGGAAGAAATAAATAATCGATAAATATTTCTGTAAAGGTTCCAATCATATGTATCCATCCCCTCATTTATTCTTAATAAGCCATCCATACTATAGTTGAAGGACCTTATCAAGATTAATTCATTATTTGTTGATTTTTTATCTTTTTCATCCAAAAAGTCTAATGCCCATCTTGATGCATTCTGTGGTTTCCTGACAGCACAAGGCTTTACAATACAGTGTTTTTTAGGGGAATATATTTATTCCGTTTTGCCCTTTTAAGATTTACCCCCCTGTCTTTATTTGCGTATGTTGCCTGCCTTGCCCTAGTTTCAACGAAGGCAGGTGGCTTGCCTGTCCCGCCTGTATCGAGCTTAGTCGAGATGAGCTTGTCGCGGGGAGCGTAGCCCCGACAAATCGGGATTTCCGTAAACTGCAACGGGCGGCGAATTTATTTTTAGTCATCGTATTTTAAAGGTCCTGTAGAATTGATTAAAAGAGCTTTATGGCACTGATAAAATGTGATGACTGTGGATGTGATGTCAGCACAAATGCTGAAGCATGTCCCACTTGCGGAAATCCGGTAAAAAACATTGCAGCAAGCGGTGAAGACACCGGTTCTGCGCTTGTCCTGTGCAGGATGTTTACCAATGTCCAGGAAGTATCAAAAGGAAATCACTGCGAAAGATGCGGTTCGGATCTTAAACCCCGTAACAGGATAAATCGGCCGGGCTGTTTTGTCCGGGGAGGTCTGGCCGTTATATTTGTACTCTTCATTCTTCTCATAATGACGTTCAGGTCTGAGACTTTATATGAAAGTAAAAGAACATCTGTCACTCTTAATGCGGGCAGGGAGATGATCGGAGACTGGAGGGGGTCAGCGGAGACACTTTGGCTGAAGGCGCTTCCAATGAGGACAGCACTTAAAACGAATCTTCTTAGACGCAGATTTTCTGATGGAAGTAAAACGGAGTTAAAGCTTACGATAAAAGAGCCTGAGATATTTAAAGACTCTGAAACCGGCAAAATGTATAAGATAAAGGAACAGGGCGATTTAGATATCTATGGGAAAAATGGGTATATTAGAACAGTTAAGAAGATCAGATGATGTCTGCAAGGAACTGTATGTGCTTTCGTCTATTTAAATAAAACTCGCTGCCGGAAAAAAAGAAGGGTTAACTCATTTATTTTTTGACGATCAACTCTTTGTATTCTCTTTGTTTTATTCATCTTGGCGGTTTGTTTAAATATGGGGTGATGTATATTTACAGGTTTTTTAGAGCATTGACAGCCCTGTGCTCTTCTCGTATAATTTAATTAGTATTTATTATTTTTTAATATTTTGTATTATGATGTAACCTATATTTAAAAAATCAGGAGATGTTTATGAAGCGCTTTCAAAAACAGAGGATAAAAATAGCGGTGTTTACGGTGTTTTTTTTACTGGGCTGTTTTTTATCCTGTTCTTTTGCCATCATGATCGGGATGAGCACCCGAACGCTTTCCCGGGAATCCGAACTTGTTGTAAAGGGCGAGGTGATTGAGGTCGTCTGTCAGTGGACGGAAGACCGGACTGCTATTTTTTCCACGGCAAAAGTTCAGGTGGAAGAGGTGGTTACCGGCAGCTGTGACAAGGATATCATTGAGATCGTATATGACGGAGGAATTGTAGACGGAATCGGCATGAAGGTGTCAGATTCGCCTTCTTTTAAAAATGGGGAGACCGTTATTCTCTTTCTTTCTCCGGATCTGAAATTAAGAAAAGTGGAGGCTTTCCGGGTCTACGGTCGGGCACAGGGTAAATACTTGATCGGAAATGATAATATCGCCCGGAAAAGAGGTTTTAGTGTTGCCTATGGCGCTGAGGATATTGATAATGATCTGTCTGCAGAGGAACTGATAAATAAAATCAGAGCGTATAAAAATGAACAGTAAATGTTTGTTCCTGGCCGTGCTGGTATCCTTTACTTATTTATCTGCTGCTGATCTTTGCGCTTATAAGATCAGTAAAACGGATGATGGTGTGGAAATTAAGTGGGCCGCTGACAGGGCCATTTATCGGGTCAATACCTCAGGCGGTCCAAGCGGGAGCCTGATGGCACTTCAGTCTGCTCTTCAGGTATGGTCGGATGTTTCCGCCTCAAAGTTTTCTTTTGTGTACGGGGGAACAACAACCAGTACGGCTTATGGAGTTGCTGACGGAACAAACCTTATTCTTTTCGGCCCGTTGAACGAACCCGGCTATGAAGATACCCTGGGGCTGAATACTTTCTTTTTCTGGACTACCGGACAGCTGATAGACAGCGATATTATATTTAATACCAACTATACCTGGGGAACGGACGGTTCGGCAGGGATCTATGATGTACAGAATATCGGAACCCATGAGCTGGGTCACTCATTAAGTCTTGATGATCTTTATAATGGTGCGGATTCAGAAATAACCATGTACGGCTACGGCTCCTCAGGCGAGACGAAGAAAAAAACGCTGCATCAGGATGATATGGACGGAATAACCTATTTATATCCCTGTATTTCCCATGATTCTATTGGATGCTATAACGGTGATGTTTACTGGTATGATTCCTGTGATGTCAGAGAAGAAAAAAAGGAGACCTGCGGATGTACCTCGACGGTTGAAGCCGAGCCCTATTGTCAAAGCGGAAACATCTATGAAGACAGCTGCGATTACGGCTGCAGCAGCGGGCAATGTTACAGCAGTGCGGGAAGTCAAAAGACAGAAGACTGCGGGGAAACGAAATACACCACGGATTTCTACTGCTGCGGAGATAATGTGTGTCAGGATAAGATCGTGAGGGGCTGTGAGGAGGTGACCGCTGCCTCGTGTTATGAAAAGGATGAAGCTGCTGAAATAATCAGGACCTGTGATGAGGGCTGTCTGGACGGAAAATGCCAGGTCTGTGAACTTGACAGTATGTGGCCGGCAACACTCAATACCGTGTTCTGGTTTTTTGGT
>Ga0222666_1000292_pt1 | contig 32778 bp, 24 predicted proteins | sample AntAcemetagen655_FD_181710 | JGI IMG/M metagenome (GOLD analysis project Ga0222666, IMG submission 181710) | Saline water microbial communities from Ace Lake, Antarctica - #655 | ecosystem: Environmental > Aquatic > Non-marine Saline and Alkaline > Saline | place: Antarctica: Ace Lake...
CCCAAGTAATATTGATGAAATAACGATCGAAAACAGCTCGATTTTTGGATCTATATTTCCTCATGACTAAACTTTCCTCCAAGTGTGAAAAAGAGTCAATTATAGAGGCATTTGCGACACAGTCTGTAAACGTGTTTTGTTTAATAAGGGAGGGTGAGAACCGCCCGCACGCCGCGGGGGGAGCGGTTCTCCAGGCTCGCGTGGCCGCCGTGGAGGGTGGCGGCTTCGCGGACGAAGCTGAGACCGAGTCCGGTACTTTTGGCAGAGGTGCCGGGCCGCGGGAGAGAATAAAACTTCTTAAAGACTTTATCCAGGGCATAGTCGGGAATCCCGGAGCCGCTGTCTTCAATCACCACCGAAACGCTATCCTCCCCGGCCAAAAGTTCAACCCGGATCTCCCCTCCAGGGGGTGTGAATTCGATGGCGTTCCGGAGAAGATTCTCGATCGCCTGACGGATCAGGAATCGCTCACCATAAATTAAGGCCGCCCTCTTCGTCCGAAAACTAAAGGCTATCTCACCTGCCTGGAGCAGGGGATGCAGGCTCTCGACGACTTCTTCGATTACCACGGCCGGATCGAACTCCTCTGTCTTCTCCAGCGTCCGCCGGTTCTCGAGGGAAGCCAGCTCCAGGAGCCGGGCTATTATTTCTTTAATCCGGGTAGTCTCGATCCGGATGTTCAGGAGAAATCGGGCCCGGCGCTCGGGAGGCATATCTTCTTCCAGTAACTCCGCCGACCCGTTGATCGCGGAGAGCGGGCTCTTAATCTCATGGGCCAGGGTCTGGACATACTGTTCTACATACTTCTTTCCTTCCAGGGCCTCGCGCATCTCGGCCATAGCCTCTCCCAGCATCCCGATCTCATTCTTCCCCAATCGAGGCAGGGACGCTCTTTTTCCATCGCGGATGGCCCGGGCGAATCCGGTCAGTTTTCCGATCGGACGGGTGAAGAATACCGAGACCAGGATGCCGAGAGCTATCACCGATACACCAGCGATCAATCCGGCCAGGAGAATATTCTTCCTGGTCGTCCGGATAAAGAGATTAACATTAGCCAGGGGTTTGCAGACGGTGACCACGCCGGCGATTTCGCCGTGCAGTTTGATCGGAGCGGCAACATGGAAGACAGCGGAAGCCGGATCATTAGGATCCCGGCGGGTCGAACGGGCCCCGTACTTTCCCTTCAGGGTGAGATATACGTCATTCCAGCGCGAGTAGTCCTCTCCTTCAGCCTTACCCCCGGCCGAATCAAAGATCACCACGCCATTCTTGTCGGTAACATAAATCCTGGTGTCAACCCGGGTCTTCAGGAGATCATAGATCTCAGCGGAGAAGGTCTCACTACCCACGCTTTTCAAAGCAGTCCGGAAAGAGTCAAACCGCAACTCCCCCTCTTCCGCCTCCGAGGAGAGAATAGAGGCCAGGAGATAAGCGGTATCGACCAGGGGTTCTTCAGTGGCTTCCCGATAACGGACCTTGACGTCATCAAGCATCCAATCGAGAAAAAAATAAAAGCTGACACCGACAATCAATAAAAAACCGAGAATTATCCGCAGCCGGATACTCACCACTCTTCTCTGAGCGAGTAGCCCAGCCCCCGGTGGGTCTTGATCGGCTCTTCTTTCCGCTTAATCTCACGGAGCTTTCGGCGAAGGGATTTGATATGAGCGTCGACCGTCCGCTCCCTGCTGGAGTCCGGTTCTTCCCAGACCAGCTCCATCAGTCTCCGGCGTGAGAAGACTCGTCCGGGCTGCCGGATCAGAACCATCATAATTCCGAGTTCATACCGGGAAAGATCGAGGAGAGTTCCGAAATACGTGACCCGAAGCTTCTCTTTATCGACGGTAAAGGGAAAGTTGCCCTCCGGGATACTCGACCGGAAACCGTCGTCTCCAGTCCTACGGAGAATCGCCTTGACCCGGGCGGTCAGCTCGCGGGGACTGAATGGTTTTACCATATAATCATCCCCTCCGATCTCCAGCCCCACCACCCGGTCGATCTCATCCGAACGGGCGGTAAGAAAGATAATCGGTACGGGCGAGCTCTTGCGAATCTCCCGGCAGATTTCAAATCCATCCCGGTCGGGAAGTCCGATATCGAGAATGATGAGAGCGATCTCTTCTTTCCCGAGTACCTCCAATCCCTCCTGGCCGGTGGTGGTCCAGACCGGTTCAAAACCTTCCGTAGAGAGTGCGTAGGTGATGGTATCGGCGATGGCCGCCTCATCCTCGATAATCAAGACTCTACGGGCAGTTTTTCTTTTGCCTCTGATCGGCCTGGTCATAGTTCCAACCTCAACTCTCTGAAATGCCCCAGGTATATTAAATAAAAAATCGTAATGGCGGAAAACGCGGCAATTAGAGTAATGACGGATAGTATTAATTATTCTCCGTTATCTTCGTGCTCTTCGTGGTTCAATTAAACTTGAGCAGTATGTTACTCGGTCAGGATCTCCACTCCTAATTTCGTGGCCAGAAGGGTGTGTTCCCACTGGGCGGAGAGAGCGCCGTCCCTGGTGACCGCGGTCCATCCGTTGTCCAAGAGGCTGCACTTATATGTCCCCTCATTGATCATCGGCTCGATGGTGAATACCATATTGGGTTGAATAACTTCCCCAGTCCCTTTCTTCCCGTAGTGGCAGACATTGGGGGGTTCATGAAATCCCACCCCCACTCCATGACCGGTATAATCACGGACCACCGAGAATCCATTTTTTTCGGCATACTCTTGAATCGCCCAGCCGATATCACCGAACCGGTTTCCGGCCTTAACCATCCGTATCCCCCGGTTGAGACACTCCCGAGCCACCCGGACAATCTTCTGAGCCGTTTCGCTCACCTGGCCGATCAGTAACATCCGGCTGGCGTCTCCATAGTAACCATTTAGAATGGTGGTCACATCGACATTAATAATGTCTCCTTCCTTCAGTACGGTCTCATCCGGTATGCCGTGACATATTTCCTCATTGATAGAAGTGCAGACGCTCTTGGGAAATCCCCGGTAACCCAGCGGCGCCGGAACCGCCCCCCGGGATATGGTCATCTCATGGACCCAGGAATCAATATCATTGGTGGTGATCCCGGCCCGGATTCGCCCGGCAACCATATCAAGGATCTCAGCGGTCAGCCGCCCGGATGCCCGGATTCCATCCACCTGCTCTTCGGTCTTGATGATGATTCCGCTCCGGGTTTTACCAGGCAAGGAACCACCCGCCAGATCAGACTGGAGATGACACTTCTTGTATTTCTTACCGCTGCCGCACCAGCAGGGATCATTTCGACCGATAATCATATAGCACACAAATTAACACAGATATGAACACAGATTAACACAGATCGCCTCGCTTGTGTCTTTCGATGTTCGACGTTGGAAGTTAAGCAGCCTGCCCACCATAACTTTAGCGAAGACTGGTTGAATGTTGCCCCGAAATAATCGGGATGCAAGCAAATGTTCAGTTTTTTAATGTTCCTGACTAGGCGATTGTAATTTCAGAACAGAGATAAACATCCTGGATAGCGTTGAGGAGTTTTACCCCATCTCTCATCGGCTTCTGGAAGGCCTTCCTCCCTGAGATCAGACCCATCCCTCCGGCCCGCTTATTGATCACAGCTGTCAGAACCGCCTGCTGGAGATCGTTCTCCCCGGAAGCGCCGCCGGAATTGATCAGGCCGGACCGGCCCATATAGCAGTTGGCCACCTGGTACCGGGTCAGATCTATCGGATGATCCGAGGAGAGTTTTTCATAGACCAGGGGATTGGTTTTGGAAAAACCAATCTCGACAAATCCCCGGTTATTGACGGGGAGTTTCTGCTTGATGATATCCGCCTCTATCGTTACTCCCAAGTGATTGGCCTGACCGGTCATGTCGGCAGAAGCATGATAATCAATATCATCCTTTTTAAAACCGTCATTTCTCAGATAACACCAGAGGACGGTAAAGAGCCCAAGGCTATGCGCCTGCTCGAAAGCTTCCGATATCTCCTCAATCTGACGCCGAGACTCCGGGGAACCGAAATAGATGGTCGCACCGACCCCCACCGCCCCCATCTCGAATGCCTGATCGACCGACGCGAAGAGCCGCTGATCGTAGGAGTTAGGATAGGTTAAGAGTTCATTGTGGTTGATCTTGAGAATAAAGGGAATCCGGTGGGCATACCTCCGGGCAACTATTCCCAATACACCCAGGGTAGAGGCAACCGCGTTGCATCCTCCTTCGATAGCCAGTTTGACTATATTCTCCGGATCGAAATAGATCGGGTTGGGAGAGAAAGATGCGCCGGCGGTATGCTCGATCCCCTGATCGACCGGCAGAATAGAGAGATATCCGGTCCCGGCTAGACGCCCATGATCAAATAGCGATTGCAGATTCCTCAAAACCGGAGCCGGTCGATCGGTCTGTAAAAATATCCGCTCGACAAAATCCGGACCCGGCAGATGAAGCATATCTTTCGGGATAGTGGTGCATTCGTGGGCCAGGAGTTCTTCCGCCCCGGCGCCCATTATCTTCTGTATCTTTTCAATCATGACACTCCCCTAGTTAAAAGAACTTGGCTTCACAACTTATTTAACCGCGGATTACGCGGATTATGCTGATTACAAAGGAAAAGCAATCCGTCTAATCCGCTTAATCCGCGGTTTATTAAAATTCCGAGGCAGTTACTTAAATCCCTCCCCAGCTATTCCCGAAGATAGCGGTCAGGAGAAAAAACACCCCTACCAGTAGGCCGATAAGACAGATAAACCGGACAAATAAGTCTCCCCGATTGACCAGCAGTCCTTGCAGCACCTCCGGGAACCACTCCGGATGAACAATAAACATCCCGGAGAGCAGAAGAAGAAGGCCAATCAGAAAACTGATAACCAGAAAGACCGGGACCTTAGCGAATATAATGACCAGAGCCGAAAAAAGTATCCATGCTCCCAGAAGTCCGATAATGACATATAATGCCCGGATCCATCCCGGGCCCAGCTTAGCGATCCTGGCCCCTAAGTGCTTTGTCTTAGCAGGGTTGATTACCCCGTAGAGACGGGTTACGATAATCAGTCCCCCCATAATACCAACCACAATTCTCAAAGTCTCTTGCGATATACCCATGGCATCCTCCTTTTTTAAAGTACCTTAAGTAGAATAAGTGCCTTAAGTGCCTAAAGTTGTTCGCTTTCACCTGGCTTTTCCGGCTTTAGTATCCCAGTTAAACCCGGCGATCAAAGTTTGAAGTGCCTAAAGATGTTTTTAACCTGCCGAGTATCGAGGTGCAGTAACTTTAGGCACTTTAGCGCACTTAAGGCACTTACAACTTTTTTATTTACCTTTCCCGATTCCCCGATATATGAATCCGGCAGCTTCAATCTGATCTTTATCCAGTACATTCCTGCCGTCAATCAAGATGGGGGTATTCATCAGGGCTTCTGTTTTCTCAAGATCAAGACTGAAATATGGCCTGTGTTTGGTCACGATTACGGCGCAGTCCGCGTCTTTCAAGGCCTCATCCAGGTCCCGGGTAAGTTCCGCCTCGGGAAATTCCCGGACATGGGGGTCATGGGCGATTATACTCGCACCGCGGGATTCCAGCTCGGATATCAGACAATAAGCTGGAGTATTCCTGGTATCGTCGGAGTCTTCCAAGTAAGCGACACCCAGTATCGCGATCCGGGCACCTTTCAGTTCCTTGCCTTTCTCCTGAAGAGCGCTCTGAATCAGTTCCACCATATGGAGCGGCATCAGGTCGTTCACCTTACGGGCCAGACAGACAAATTCAGTCTCCATGGTCGGCGCCCAGTACTTGCGTAATCCATAGCGAAGCAGCCAGGTGTCTTTGGGGAGGCAGTGGCCGCCTACCCCGGCGCCGGGGAGGTGCATATGCCGCTCCGACCGGGAGTTGATCAGTTTCTGAATCTCGAATATATCCACCCCGAGTTTCTCGGCGATAACCGCCATCTCATTGGCAAAAGCGATATTTACATCCCGGTAGGCGTTCTCCATTGTTTTGGATGTCTCCGCGGTCAGGACATCGGTGGAATAGATCTTCTTTTTGACGATCTTGGCGTACATCGCCACCGCCCTCTCTTCGCTCCGCTTGTCGATTCCGCCGACAATCCTGGGGAGATTGACAATATACTCGATCAGCTTACCCGGCATCACCCGTTCGTAAGAGTAAGCCAGGGAGAAATCCCGACCGGCTTTTAGGCCGGATTCTTTCTCCAGAATCGGCAGGACAATATTCATGGTGGTACCAGGAGCAACCGTAGATTCGGTAATAACCATGACACCATCCTTCATATTTCTACCGACATGACCTGATACTTCTTTCAGAGATTCATAAAGCGGCTGATGATCGGGGCCTTCGGTCGGAGTCTGAACATCAAGCAGAATAATATCCATCTCCTTCAAGACTGAATAATCATCGGTAACCCTGAATGTCCCCTTCTCAACCACACGGGCCACCAGTTCATCCAACCCCGGCTCATCTCCTTCAAAGGGACAGCGGCCCGAATTCAAGGCCTCGATCTTCCATCCGGATCGTTTCGACCGGCGCTGAAGCCCGGTTACTTCAAAGCCATCTACATCGGCTAAAAGCGCCGCCGCCGGTATCCCGACGTATCCCATTCCAATTACCGCAATCTTTGTAGTCATATTTTCTTTCCTTCTCGGTTTTATAAATTAACGCCCTTCGTTCGTTACTTTATAGCTTTGAATAACGCCTAACATTTGTTTTATTGCTGCAATGCTGATAAAATAATACTCGACTTAAGATTATTGTCCCCTCGCATTTTACGAGGAGTTTAACGACCTTCAACGATCTTTAACGTTTTTAATCTTCAACGTCCTTATTTTTCAACGTTAGCGCCGAAGGCGCTAAAGATCCGTACCGGACCAGGCATCCAGACAGTGCCGATTCATGTATTCATAAGGAAGATATCCATAACCGCTATCTCCCCAATCAATGCCCCATGAATTCTTAAACTTGAAGTAACTGCCCTCCCGACTGTACCCCATTATACAGATCGCATGGCCGCCCATGGAAGTCTCATCCGGATCCGGCAGAGGGATTCTTCCCCGGCCGGCTTCAAACCAGGAGGAGAAGACCTCAACACCGGCCATGAACGGTCCATTTACGGAGAGACTCCGCTCCATCTCATCTATACCCAAGAGCCTCGCGTAAGTCCTGATTCGAAATGGCAGGGCCTTCTCATCCGCCCCCGCGCAGGGACTGTCGGTCTGATAAGGCTGATAAGGCCAGCACTCCTCGGGGCATACTCCCTTCTCCGCCAGAGCCTTCATCGCTATTCGGGGGTAGGTCCCTTCCTGGTTCGGGATACCATCCAGCTGCTTGCAGAGCTGGTAGAGATAGCGGGGGGAGAGCTCAATCAAATGACCCAGTTCTTTCTTTTCATGGTACTCCTTTACCCCCACTACCGAGGCAAAGGCAACACAGGTCCCCTCTTCCCCTTGATTCCTCACAGGGCTCATCTCTTCCGTATAATCAACTATTGCCGGGGCGGTAATCGTAGGTAATATCAGGCGCATCGAAATATCGCGACTGTCCGTGGGATCCTTTAAACAACCCAGTCCGTACTGCTTGTCATCTGTCATAACATCTCCCTGCCGGCTCTAAATTAAGAACTCAGCCCTCGGCTTCGCCTCGGGCAACTATTCCGCTAAGGAAAGCATGAAATCAGGAGAATTTAAATAATCCCCTCTCCTGATTTCCTTAGAGGTTATTGTCCAGAGACTTAATATCAAAAAACTCGGGATCCCGAAGTATTTCGGTCCCGAGACTTAAAGTAAAGCAACTCGGGATCCCGAAGTATTTCGGGAGAAAATTCCGAAGCAAGAAACTCAAACTTATGATTTCATCTCCAGGTCTATCCTGGAGGAAGGGATACCCCACCCATCATAGAGAAAGATCGCGATCCTGGTCTCCGAGGAGAACTGACTCCTCTCTATCCGGAGAATAGCTCCCTGAATCTCATAATTTTTGCCATCCCGGAATATAATATCCGCCTTTACCTCTTTTAATCCGGGGCAGAACCGTTCCGGATGATCGGTAATAAATTTGACCCCCTTCTCCGATATATCCATCACCTCATACTCATAATCTCCGATGACTAATCTGGGACCGGTTCCAGCAGGGTACTCTACCCTAGCGTATGATCTTCTTTCCCGACCGTTCGATAGATTGTTTCCCATAATTACACCTATAAGTTAGCGCCTACGGCGCTAACTTAATAGAAAAGCATTGAAGCTAACACCATTTGAAAAAATTATAATCTTCAGAGAATGCAATAACTATTCTATTTATACCTTTATATTATCCCGATGGATATCGCGATAATTCCGCAGCAGCAAGTTAAGGCTCTTCGCACTATACCACACCTATTTGATTTTTCAATTCTAATTCTATTATTAGCAGATTATGAAAAAGAACCATAACAAATATTTCCCTTGTACTAATTATCTCAATAGGTCAATATAACTTATGATTTATCTGTATAGTACTAATGCGGCAAAATAAGGAGTAGAAGATGAGAGAAATGAAAACCAGCCTGGTGATCGCTATAGCGATATTCTTTGGCGCGATAATGTCGGCCTCCGGGCAGACCTATCTTATCAATGAAGATTTTGAGGGAGCCACCTTCCCGCCGACCGCCTGGCAGACCAGCGGGGTTGAGTGGTCAACCGAAACCAGTTACTCGCCAACACATAGCGTCAAGATAGACGCTGATGGGGCCTCGATCACCACGCCGATGCTCTCATCGCCCCGAAAACTGGATTTCCGGGCCTGGTATAATGTTGTCGGGGCCATGGTGCGGCTCAATTATTCCACTGATGGAACAAACTGGGTATTCCGCCGCAAGTTCACTGGCAGTCCCGAATGGTGGGGATCACAGGTGTCAACCGGCCTTACCACTCTCCCCTCCCCCTGCTATCTTCAATTCATCTGGGAAGAGTATAATGATCCCGGTGCCATCATCTATATTGATAATGTTCAGGTTACCGAGACTACCCGCTCCAACCCGAGTTCCAACCTGGTTCTCCAGTCGGGTGATTATAACGGCGACGGTCTGACCGATATAGCTGTCTTCCGTCCCTCCAGCGGCCTCTGGGCCATACGCGGACTGGGACGCACTTACTTCGGCGCTGACGGCGACCGGCCGTCAAGTGGTGATTATAACGGCGACGGGATAACCGATATCGCCATCTATCGTCCCGCCACCGGGCTCTGGGCGGTAAAAGACGTGACCCGGGCATATTTCGGCTCCATCAATGACACCTCGGTTCCGGGAGACTACAACGGAGACGGTAGTTGTGACATGGCGGTATTCGATCTGGATATCGGTCTCTGGAGTATCCGGGGGATAACCACGGCCTACTTTGGGAATATAGATGATAACCCCGTCCCCGGAGATTATGATGGAGATGGGATTGACGATATCGGGATATTCCGGCCGACTTACGGCCTCTGGGCGATCAGGGGGATTACCCGCACATATTTTGGCGGCTCCGATGATACCCCGGTGCCCGGTGTTTACCAGTGGTATGGAGATGGAAAAGCGGCTTCTTCTTTCCAGGACCAGATCGCCATTTACCGTTCGGCCACCGGCCTTTGGGCCATCAAGGGATTGACCCGGGCCTATTTCGGCGGCGCTGATGACTCCCCGATAGCAGGCAATTACGAGGGCAGCGGACTCGAAGAGATCGGAATCTTCCGGGAGGCCTCCGGCCTCTGGGCTATCCGGGGAACCACGAGAGTCTATTTCGGGACCAGCGGCGATATGCCCCTGGCGGAATAAATAACTAAATAAAAATCCCCCATCCGGATTCATCCGGATGGGGGATTTTTGTTTAACAGACAAGTGCATAGGGGAACATAATTTTTAAGCATCTTGGAAGAATTTTCTTCTTCTAACCCCGAACAAAATAAGGCGTCTGTGGGAGGGGCTGCCAGACCCGATTATCGGGCCAGGATGGCCCTCCCACAGACGCCTATCCCGGACTAACAAACAGCAGATCGGGTATACACTGGGGTATCCCCGGCGTTTAGTAGTTCACGGAGCTTACCGCGTCCAGGTCGAAACCGGAAGAACCGGCGCCGCTGCAGGCGCCCATATCCTGGACATGTCTTACTTTATCCCCATTGCTGTCTGTCAACCACCCGTCTCCGGTAGCTGTAATCTTAATGTACTGAATCCAGGCCAGTTTCTTCCTTGTGATATCGGAGAGATCGAAAGAATCTCCCCCGGAGATTGAGGGGTTGGTCGGATCGGGGGTCCCATTATTACTGAAGACCGGGTGGATCCCGGCAAAGCCACGGACGGTGCCGTCGCCATCCATAAATGAGTAAGGATTATAATAATCGATCTCACCAGTGCCATCATAGTGCGGCACATAATCATACGGGAAAGTATAGTAGGTCTTGCCGTCCTGACTGACAGCGACAATCGCCGGTTCCATCCAACGCTTCGATTCCTCCCCCATGAGATCAAAGACATTCTCGAAGATAGTAAAATCAAATCCGTTCCCATCCCAGACCAGATTGTCATTGAATTTTAGAATAATACTGCCCCCGCAGGGAGTGGTCCCATCATAAATCCTGGCGTGCAGCGATACCACGTCAAGAGACCCCTTGTCCTTCCCCTCTCCCCGCGGAGAACCGAGTGCTACAGACGAACCAGACCCACCGGAGAGTGGGGTAAAGCTGATCACCTCGTCGGCATACGGATCATTATCTCCGGAGAGACTCACCTCCAGCGGGGTGATCGCGATCCGGTTATTCGAACCGATCCCCCCGGGAGACCCATCCTGATTATAAGTAATAACCGCGTAAAAATATGCGATGTTGTTGGTCAATCCATCATCTATGATATTGTCATCGGTGCCTTCGTAAATAATAGTACCATCCCCGATATCCTGTGGATAGCTTCCGGTCCGTCTCAACACCTTAACTTTGTCAAAGTCGCCAGATCCGGGATTGGTCCAGGCCAGACCCGTCTTGCCGTCACCAGGTGCTCCGAGCAGATCACTGATTCCCTCAACCTGATTCTCGACGATGGTGAGCTCGAAGATCTTCGACGCGACTTCACTCTCCGCATCCGTTACCGACACCTCGATCGAATAGATCGCGGCGACCTCCGGTATTCCGGAGATAGCCCCTGAATCGGACCAGGAGAGACCCTGGGGCAGATTCTGGAAACTCCAGGTATAGGGTGTGGCTCCATCCCGGGCGGAGAGTATCATCTCATAGTTCTCCCCCACTATTCCCTCAGGGAGTAATTCCGTCGAGATATGGAATCCCACCGGGCTTACGGTAGGAATCGGTGTCGGGGATGACGATGGCCGGGGAGTGGGAGAAAAGAGCGGCGTGGGTTCAGCGGTCTCCCGAACCGTCATTTTTAACTCCACAATGTCATAATGCCCAACCTGATCGGTGGCCTTGATCCTAAAAATAAACTCCCGGATCCCCTGACCGAAATAGTTCTCCGAGATGGTTCCCAGTATCTGACCCGAAACGCTGGACAGATAAAGGCTATCCGGCAGTTCACCCGATTCAAGTTGGAAAGTATAAGGCGGAGTACCACCGGTTGCCTCGATTGATTGTTGATACCCGGATCCAACCACGGCTATCTCCAGTGACCCGGTAGTTATATAAACCAGCTGATAGTCAACGGTGAGACTGAATTCACTCCGGGCGGTATTGCCGGTATTATCGCTGACCAGCACAATAAAGGTGAATTTACCCGCTTCTTCGGGGATACCGCTGATCAGCCCTGTCCCGCTATCCAGTGATAGACTTGGGGGCAGATCGCCCTGAGAGACCGTCCAGATATAGGGAAGAGCACCATCAGCCGCCGTAAGCTCGGCATTATAGAGTTCTCCCCGAACCGCGTTCGCGAGGGAGTCAGTAACAATCCGCAGATCAGTGATCCGCTGAACAGCGGCGGTGACTTCCAGCTTGAATTCCTTCTCCGCCGATCTCCCCTCCCGGCCGGTAACCCGGAGCAGAAATGTCACGGTCTCCCACTTCTCGGGAATTCCGGAGATTATCCCCCGTTCCGAATCGAACCGCAGACCCTCCGGAGGGTGGCCGGTGACCATCTCCCACCGGTGGGGTACCACGCCGCCCCGGGCACGGAAGGTGAGGGAGTATTTCTCCCCTTTTGACGCGGGGGGGAGGGAGCCGGTGATAATCTCAATCTTCCCTTCCTTGACTTCAAGAATAAAGTTTTTCTCGACAAACATCTCGGCACTGTCAGTCAGCCGGAGAGTAAATGGGAACTTGCCCACCTCGCGCGGGGTGCCGTAGAGTACTCCGGTCTGTTTATTAAGATGAATCAGATCGGGAAGCACTCCGCCGATCAGTGCCCATCGATAAGGAGGCTCACCTCCCTTCCATTCGATCTTCTGAAGGTACTCCCTCCCCAGGAATCCCTCGGGGATGGAATCAGTCATGATTGAGAGAAAACCTTCCTCCTCCTCCTCGGTAGCGGGCCGAATCAACAGGCGGAACTCCTTTCGGGCTAGATTCCCCTTATCGTCCTTTACCAGAATCGTGAACTGCCACTCTCCGCTCTCCTCCGGGATACCGGCAACGCCACCATCACTCTCGATCTTCAATCCCGGCGGGAGATCACCGCTGCTCAATTCCCAGAAAGGATCCCCCTCCACTCCGGTAGCGCTCAAGATCTGCCGGTAGTTAAAACCTACCGCCCCCATGGGCAGTTTGGCGGTAATGATTGAGAGTTTGGATATTTGAGGAAGAGGGGTAGTAGTAGTAGATAACGCGGGAATCTCTGAATCTTTCCCGGCTAGCGAAGATTCAACATCCGAGTCGGATCTTTCCGGGAGATAACCTTTGGTGGTGAGGCTGCCTCGATCAGAAGTTGAACGGGATATTTTAACGGAGAGAGGAGCTGTCTCATCTGGAGAGGATGAATGCGATCGGAGATAAAGCAGCCGGAGACCAAACGCCAGCAGGGCAAAGCCAACAATTAGAATAACCAATCTTAATACCTTCATAATTTTTACTCTGTAAAAATTATAACATTCTCAATCAATGCAACAACTTTTAATTCGTAAACTTTCGTGAACTTCCATAGGAACCCTTATTGCCACGTGCCCCGGTCATTACCCGGGGCAATCTCCGCGGTCGGTGACCGCGGATGCTAATCGATATACCAGTTGCCTCCTTACCGTGAGGCCGGAAAATCACCCATGCTGCCGTAGTACACCCTGGTTACACCCCGGATAGACCATAAACCGGTATCGGGACGATAGATTCCGATATCGGTGGTTCCATCACCATCAGCGTCTACCGGAATCGGCCAATCCCCTTCTTCCGCTGATCCGTAGTAGACCCGGGTAACACCCTGGATTGCCCAGAGACCGGCGGAGGGACGATAGATTCCCGAATCAGTGGTACCGTCACCGTTATAATCTCCCTGAACCGGCAGGTCGCCGGCAGAACCATAATAGAACCGGCTCACGCCTTCAATCGCCCAGAGTCCAGACGAAGGACGGAAGATAGCCATCTTCACCCCCGCGCCCTGATAATCCGCCGGGACCGGAAAATCACCTGCGCTACCGAAGTAGGTCCGGCTGATCCCCTGGATCGACCAGAGGCCGGCGGAGGGACGGAATATGGCACGATCAGCGGTACCATCATCGTCATAATCCCGGGGAAGCGGAATATCTCCTTCACCCCCATAATAAGCCCGGTCGCCGCCAGCGACCGCCCAGAGACCGCTATTCGGCCGAAAGATAGCCGGTTCCGCCTGACCATTACCATCATAGTTACCGGATACCGGAAGGTCACCTTCAGTCCCGAAATAGATCCGGCTCACACCCCGGATCGCCCAGAGACCGGTGGAGGGACGAAAGATCGCGATATCACTCTGACCAACTGTTCCATAGTCTCCCGATCCCAGGATAAAGTTCTGAGAACAGGATTCCACCATATAGACAGTGATGTCATAACTGTCATCATAATCGGTGCAGTTCACAACCATGGTCCCACCGTTATTTATAAACGCGTCGAACCCGGATGAACCGAAGAAGCGGGGAGTGGCGGGATAGGTTCCGGTGCCGATCAGATTCTCGACTCCTGGGGAATACCGGGATAGGGTCCCAAGGCCAGAACTGGTTGAGAAGAGATCCTGAAATGTTGTATTCCGGTCAAATACCAGACCTCCGGGGGCATCGGCACCAGCAATATAGACTGTCCAGTCAGCCGAAGTCAGCGGAGTCCCGGTACTGATGGCGTCAGTCACCTGCGCGGAACTGAAATAGACAATATCTTCCGAACCCGGAGGATAGGTAGTGGCCATGCCGTAATAGAGGTTGTCATTTTCGTCAAAAGCAATCGGTCCGGAATTATTCCCGACATCCGCTATCTCCCGCGCTTCGGTCTGCCCCTCCCACCAGGCGTAGATCCTATTGCCGGACCAACCCGGATTGGCGGAGATAAACAACAGGCTCTGACTGTTGAAGGCACAGTCATAGTTGTTTTCCAGAGTAAAGAGGGTATGGGCTGTTCCCCCCGCGGCAGGTATTGCTATAACTGTTCCGGTCTTGGATTCTCCACAATAGAGTACCTCCCCCTGAAGCTTGACAAAGCTGCCCCAGACCGTTGAGCCGTAATCATAGAGTTCAGTCGCGGGAGCTCCCAACTCTTTCTTCAGGATGTATCGATCCTCACCAAAAATATAGGCGGTCTCGTTTTCATCGCCATCGAAACTCTGGATCCCAGCGGTCCAGGTTGAAGGGTCACCATCGAGAGTGATGAACGGCAGACTTATATATCCGGGTGCGCCGGAAAAGGATGGCGCCGCGCCGGCCCGGGAGACAATCATCATCGCTCCAATTAATACTAATATTGCAAATACATTTCTCATCTCATTCTCCTGCTCTTTATAAATTTTTAATTTAATTTTTCCTTCTTAAAATAATTTTCTATTCAAATTTAGTATTCACCCATGCCATACCTCCTGATTTTGGCAGGATCTTCAAATCTTTTGTTTTCCCGGCTTACCGGAAAACAAAAAACCCGGATCTCCACAATGGAGTCCGGGCAAATGGTACAGAGAGCCCACTTCCCTTTCCTGCGAAGTTACTGCGAGCTGGCGGAGATGATGTTTCCTGGCTTCCCTTCCTGAAAAGGCAGAGGGTTACAGTGGCGCGACCGCTCCGGACTTTAACCGGATTCCTTCTATTCTCCGACGATATGTATGTTAAAATGTATTCCTTCTCGAAGAAGTAGTCAACTCTAATTTTAGTTAATACAGCAAAAAGAATTATACCGAAAATTATTCTTCTAATGTGGTAATATAAAAGACCGTTAAAAAGAGAGGCCGTTAAAGACCATTGAAGACCGGATAATGGGGTATAGGGGGAAAAAGTGAAAAGTGCCTAAAGCTTGAAATGCGCTTCAGCCAAAAGCTGATCCGCCTCAGGCGGAAAAGTGCCTAAAGTTGTTCGCCCTCCCCTGACAATTTAATCTTTCAAATTCACGCAATTCGCGAAATTCGTTGTCTACTAAAAGGGACGAAGTAGGGCATCTCACCTAAATGTTCGATATCTCCGCTTCGCTCCGAGGGATCAATCAATGTAAATCCGTGTAATTCGTGGATAAAAAGGGGCCACGGCAAAGACGAAGGAAGCAAATGACATGCGATTATTAACGGCTATCTTACTAATTTTATTATCTCTGGGCGGATGCTCCGAGAAACCGGAAGAGGGACCGGTTTATAATCCAACCGGACCCGAGGAGCGGAAATGGGTTCCCGAAGTCATTCCATATCTCGATGTGAACCCGTCAAAAGTAGATGGAGAGGGAACGGCAATTCCCCTATCTAATGGACCCTTCCCGGTCAGCTCAAGGCAGAACTTTCAGATTGACTTCACCGTGGGAAAGTCCGGGATCGCTAAAGGTGGGTTTGTCATGCTCCAGATATCTCCCTGGTGGGGCTGGGCGGAACCCCAGATCTCACATCCGGATTACCCTGGTTATGTAGAGGTTAAACCGTCCTTTGAAGTCCCCGGAATTGCGGTTGAACTCCTCCCATTGAACCGGGTCCTGGCCTTTTCGCGAACCGGCCCGGTACCGGCGGGCGCGAAGATCAGTTTCAACTATACCAACGCCCGTGTTGACCGCTTCGCGGAGGCGGAGGAACTCTTCCAAATCTTCACCGACGGGGATGGAGATGGCCATTCCGCCTGCATATCCCAACCCCCAATAATCCGGACTATTGCCCGGGAGCCGCTCAAATTGAAAGTAACCGGTCCAACTATAGTCCAACCGGGGGAGGAGGTAGAGATCCGGGCCGTTCCGCTGGACAGTATGGGGAACTGGAGCAGATCACCATTCGGGACTTACCGATTCTCGATCATTCATGATGGAGAACCGGCCTCCAAAACCGGAAGAACCGCCACCCATTCAGTAAACGCGGAAGGAGGAGAGAAATCGATCTCATTTAGATATACCCCGGAAGAGGGAGGAATCTATTTCTTCCGGATTGAGGGCCCCAAAGGTCTCTCCGGGAAAAGCAATGTCCTCCTCTGCCGGAAGGGAAAGCCATCACTCAATCTTTACTTCGGTGATATCCACGGTCACTCCCGGCAGTCGGACGGAACCGGAACCCCGGAAGATTACTACCGTTACGCCCGCGAAGTATCCGGTTTGGATATCTCCTCTCTCACCGATCACGCTGACTTCGGGACAATCCCGATTCGGGGTTCAGTCTGGAATCGGATCAAAGAAGCCGCCAACCAGGCTTATCAGCCGGGACGTTTCGTTACCTTCGTGGCTTTTGAATGGACCAGCTGGATATACGGCCACCGGAATGTCTATTATCGGGACGGGAACGGACCGATCTTCCGCTCGATCGATAAGGCAAGTGATACCCCGGATAAACTCTGGAAACTCATCGAACCTTATAACGCCATGACCGTCGCCCATCATGTCGGCGGGGGTCCGATCGCGACCGACTGGAGTATCCCACCGGGACCGAAGGAATGGCTGGTCGAGATCAGCTCAATCCACGGAGTCTGCGAATATTACGGATGCGAATCCTGTATCTACCGGCCGGTCCGGGGCGCCTTTGTTCAGGACGCGCTGAACCGGGGTTATAAGCTGGGGATCTTCGGGTCCGGAGACACTCACGACGGCCATCCCGGTAACGGCACCGTAGGTTCGCCCGTCACCGGACTGTTAGGAGTTTACAGCACCGGATTAACCCGGGAAGAGATCTGGGAATCTCTTCAGCGGCGCCAGGTCTACGGGACCAGCGGACCAAAGATCATTCTGAACTTCCGGGTCGCCGACTCGCCCATGGGTACCGAGGTAGCCTGGGATCGCTCCCGGGGCGCGATCCCAATCGCTATTCGCGCGGTCGCTTGCGACGAAATAGACCGGATAGAGGTTATCCGGAACGGCAAGACCGTATTTTCCGAAAAAGGAGATGGGGTCTTCGCCCAGCACCTGCTAGAGGATGACCACCCCCTGGAGGGCGATTCCTGGTATTACGCCAGAATAATCCAGAAAGACGGCCAGATGGCCTGGTCCAGCCCGGTATGGGTGGACGTGGGGAGTGGGGAGTAGGCAGTGGGCAGTGGGGAAAAGACTGAGTTGAAAAGCTGAACATCGAACGTCGAACATCGAACGCCAAACTTCGAATGACGCAGTGGCCGGAAGCGGCTTAAAAGCTGAACATCGAACGTCGAACATCGAACGCCGAACTTCGAATGACAACCTGGCGACACAGATGAAGGTTGAACATCCAATCAGTCTTCGCCAAGGCTTCGGCGGGTAGCGATGCCAACTTCGAACTTCGAACGAAAAGGCGCCAAGCAACAGGCCAGGGAGTAAGCACTGGTATAAAAAACAAACATTGAACGAAAATCCCTGAAGGGGCGACAGACTAAAGCACCAATGCGTCGTTCGACGTTCGAAGTTGAGCGTTCGACGTTCGATGTTCAGTCTTTTACCGTATCTCCTCTACTCCCCACTCCCCATCTAATATCTCTTCCGAAGATGCGAAGCGGGGATCTTGAGATTTTTTCGATACTTGGCTACAGTTCTCCGGGCGAGTTCGATATTCTGCTCTGCCAGCATCTCAACAACTTCCTGATCGCTGAGAGGGTGTCGGCGGTCCTCTTCAGCAAAGATTTTTTCAATGATCTTCTTAACGCTCTGTGATGATATATCATCCCCATCGGAGGTAGTCAGAGAACTGGTAAAGAAGTATCTCAGAGGAAAAGTTCCCCGCGGGGTCTGAATATATTTATTCGCCACGGCACGACTGACCGTGGATTCATGAACACCGACAATCGGAGCGACCTCGGTCATCCTCAGGGGGCGAAGATAGGCAACCCCTTTATCAAAAAACTCCTTCTGCCGTCTTACTATCTCTTCCGTTATCTTGTAGAGAGTCCCCTGTCGGAGGCGGATATTCTTTATCAGCCAGAGGCCGCCGCTGAGTTTCTCCCTGATATATTCTTTGGTCTTCTCCAACGTTTCCGGGTTGGTCAGGAGTTTTCGATAATGGCTGCTGATCCTGAGACGGGGGGTATATTCCCGGTTGAAGACAATCCGGTAATCATCATCATCTTTCTTCAGGTAGATATCCGGGGTAACATAGAAGGTGTCGTCGGGGCCGAAGATCCTTCCCGGTTTCGGGTCCAGAGCGGCAATATATTCCGCGGCTTTCTGGACCATCTTCGGAGTGGTCTTGAGAGCCCGGGCAATTATGGGATATTTCTTAGAGCCCAATTCCGCCATAAACCGATCTACAATTTCATAGGCCAAAGGATCCGGTTCTTTCCGGGTTTTGAGCTGATTTAACAGACATTCCCTCAAGTCGCGAGCACCGACTCCGGCGGGATGGAAGGTCTGGATCAAGTTCAGGGCGGCTTCCACCTCTTCCAGGGATATCCCCGATTGAAGGGATATATTATCCGAAGTCTCGGTTAAATATCCATTCTCATCGATATAGCCGATGATAATCTCTCCCACCTCTTTCTCCGGCCCGGCGAGGAGAGAAGTATTGATCTGATTGAGGAGATGTTCGGAGAGAGTTTCACTCCTGGTAATGGAGTTCTCCATAAAGTTACGTTTCTCCTCATCTATGGAGTAGTATCTCCGGGGAGAAAAGTTCTGATCCTGAAAAAAGTACTCCTTCCATTCATCGGACATCTCCGCCAGGCGATCGACCTCGGCCTGGAACTCCAGTTCCCCCGGTTCCTGGCCGGAACTATCCACCTCCCGATCCGCATCAACGGATTGCAGCTGCTCATTTGAGTCTTCGAGAAGCGGGTTCTGCACCATCTCGTTCCGGATGATGACGCTTAATTCCTGCAGCGGGACCTGAAGGAGATAGATAGCCTGTTGCATCTGAGGAGAAAGGATCATCCTCTGTTCCATCCGGGGAATCTGTTGAATTGTCAGTGCCATAAACTAGCTCACTTCGTTCGCTATTTTAGTTTTGAAAAACGGCCAGAATAATTATTTTGATTACAATGTTGAAAAATACTTCAAACATCCCAACTGGAATTTTATTGAAATAATCTTATTTCTCTTTTTAGCAATATAGCAATGAAATACGTTGATAGTCAACCCGATCATAATATTTCTTACAGGAATATAACCTTTAAAGGATTTCAATATCGGGATTCAGATCATGCTCTAACTAACTTACCACTTCGGAAGTTTCCCGAAATACTTCGGGATCCCGATTTGTTCAATATAAATATCGGGACAATAGCACTCGTAGCGGCGACCTTCAGGTCGCCACTAGTGGCAGCCTGAAGGCTGCCGCTACGAGTTTGCGCCGAAGGCGCTATGTTCTATCTATCATCTTGCTTCTCCGAGAGGGATAGTCTATTATCATCAGACTGAAAAAAAACAGAATAATAATAGTCGTTTTTCAAAACTAAATTAGCGACTGAAAGGAGCTAATTTATGTCATTAAAAGTATGTGTCCTGGCCAGCGGAAGCAAGGGCAACTGTACACTTATCGCTACACCGACCACCCGGATCCTGATTGATGCCGGGCTCAGTGGACGGGAGACCGCCCGGCGGTTGAGTCAGCTAAAAATTCTCCCCGAAGAACTCAACGCCATCATGATCGGCCATGAACATTCTGATCATATCCAGGGACTCCCGGTTCTGGCTGGCCGCTATGGTATCCCGGTCTATATTAACCGGGATACCGCCCGGGCAACGGAGAAAAAACTGGTCCGGGCCCGCTCAGTCAAAATTTTCACCAACGGACATCCCTGGGAGATCGGCGATCTGACCATTCTGCCATTCTCGGTCTTTCATGACGCCCAGGACCCGGTTGGCTTCATCATCCGGCAACGAGAGATATCAGTACTGGTAGCCACCGATCTCGGTGTGCCTACCCGGCTGGTCAAGGAGCGATTGAAAGGCAACCGGGTTGTGATCCTGGAAGCCAATCACGATCCGGATATGCTGATGAACGGCGACCGTCCCTGGCGGCTTAAGCAGCGAATCAACAGCCGGCAGGGGCATCTATCCAACCAGGCGGCAGCGGAGCTGCTGGCGGATGAGACCAGTGATACTCTGACCGACATCTTTTTAGCCCACATCAGTCAGGACTGCAATCATCCCGATAAAGCGTTACAGGTGGTCAGGGAACACCTGGAGAGAAGAGGGAGGGGACACATACGGGTCCGGCTCACCTATCAAGACCGGATCAGTGAGGTGGTGGAGATCACCGATGAAACCATTCCCAAACCGAATATCACCGTCCAAACTTTCCTTAACTTTTAATAAAAAATGCGATATAGTTTTTTTGAACTGATAAATAACCGAACGCTCAACTTTCAACATTCAACAGATAAGACATTTAGCAGGACGACTGCAGGCAGAACTATTAAAAACAATTAAAGAGATAAAGACCGAGGCGAGGCTAATAGTCCTGCCTGCAATGGTTCTGCCATAAAAGGGGAAGAGGTAGGAGGGAAACAAGGTTCAACCTGATTCATCAAAAACAAAGGAAACAATATGGCAGGTGTACGGGCAAAAAATGTTAAAAAAGTCTATCCGGGTGGAGTAACGGCGGTTCACCAGGCCAGCCTGGAGATTGCCGACCGGGAGTTCGTGGTCCTGGTCGGACCTTCGGGCTGCGGCAAGTCCACCTTCCTCCGGATGATCGCGGGGCTGGAGTCAATCACCGAGGGAGAGATCTACATCGGGGAGAAGCTGGTGAATGATCTCCTCCCCCGGGACCGGAATATCGCCATGGTATTTCAAAATTACGCCCTCTATCCCCACATGACCGTACGGGGCAACCTGGGTTTCAGCCTCAAACTCCGAAAAGAACCCCGGGAGGAGATTGAGAAGAAGGTCCAGGAAGCGGCGGCAATCCTGGATATCACCAAGCTTCTCGACCGAAAGCCGAAACAGTTATCCGGCGGGCAGCGCCAGCGCGTCGCGGTCGGCCGGGCCATCGTGCGGGACCCGGATGTCTTCCTCTTTGATGAACCTCTCTCCAATCTCGACGCCAAGCTCCGGGTCCAGATGCGGGCCGAGATTAGCCGGCTCCATAAAAAGCTCAACGCGACGATGATATATGTTACCCACGACCAGACCGAAGCGATGACCATGGGAGATAGGATTGTAGTCTTAAAAGACGGCATTATCCATCAGGTTGCCCCCCCAATTGAGCTCTATCGCCATCCGGTTGATAAGTTTGTGGCTGGATTTATCGGGAGTCCCCCGATGAACTTCATCGATGGTCGGATAATGGTGGATGGCGAAAAACTCTATTTCGACGGAGGCGATTTGCGGGTTCGGGTCGGGGATGAACAGTTAGAGTCGCTAAAAAAATATATGGAAAAAGAGATCATCCTGGGGATCCGACCGGAGGATATCTACCTCTCAAAATATTTTAGCGATAAATACCCGGAAAGCCGGCTGGAGGCGATGGTGGATGTAGTCGAACCGCTGGGCGCGGAGATGTACGTTTATTTCCGAACCGGGGAGACACGCTTTGTCAGCCGGATAACCGTTCGGGAATATATCAAGGTTGGCGAGTCCGTCGAACTGGTCTTCGATATGAGCAAGGTCCATTTCTTCGACCCGGAAACAGAAAAAACGATTTAGGGAATAGGGATTTGAGAATGGGGAATAGATCACCTTATTCCTGTCATGAGTAAAGGTGAACGGTTATCCCGGTTCCACTCCCGGTTTCACCGGGATTGAAGGGGTTACGGTTGATGGCGACCTTGCCCGCCACCGTCCTACGCAACCGATTCGAGCAGCGCAACCGCAACCTTTTATCCCAAACGTTAGCGTCAAATGTGCTAACGTTTAAATATATTGCACGATTAAAGCGATTTCTGTAGTATAGTCCTTGTCAGTATAACTATATTGACCTCGTCGGGATTTTTCCGATATCCATCGGGATCCCTATTTCAGTTGTTGTTTGACAAACCATTATCTGGACAATAACAGTACTTGTAGGAATCAGATAAACCAATCGCTATCCCCAATCATTAATCCCCCAATTTGCGCCAAAGGTGCTAATTTCTAAAAGGAGAAGATCATGGCAGACGAAAGACCTCTGGACCAACAAGAGACAAGATCGCCCGAAGAGGAAAAGCCTTTCGGCAAAGACTCCGGACTGGAACCGCCTCTAAGTCCAATCGACCAGTCCGATCTCTCTGAGGAGACCGGCCTGCGGGAGTTTCCCGAAGATACACTCTGCCCGAGTTGCGGTCGATTTGTCGGAGCGTACGAAAAATGCCCTTACTGCGGCGCCGAGCTGAAGAAACGGATGTCGCTGGTCATGTGGAAAAAGATCTCGGTCTTCGGGACGCTGCTGGGACTTGGCATCATGTGGTTCGCGGCCACCCAGATGGATCCCCAGGAGGTCCAGATCGGCGAGATCCAGGAGACCTACAATAACGCTCAGGTCACCCTCCAGGGAGTAGTGGTCAGCCGCCGACTGGATGAGGAAAGCGGGAGCATCAGCCTGGTTATCGCCGACAAGAGCGGGTCGATCCAAGCCCGAAGCTTCAGCGCCCTGCCGAAGTTCAAAGAATTAGGGAATATCCCCGAGGTTGGTGATATGATCTCGACGGTCGGCACCATCGGGGTCGATGCCGTCTACGGCACCTCCTTAAATCTGGGATTGCCGCACCGCCTTAAAATCTTGGACTCGCCTGAGGCCGAAGAAGTCAAGATGTCCAAGCTGAAGCCAAGCTATGTCAACAGCAAGGTTATTGTATCCGGAATGGTAAAGTTTCCGACCCGTTTCGGAAAGCTGACCATCACCAACGGGGTGACCGACGTGATTGTCCTGCTTGATCCTAGAAATCTGGGGGAAGAGATCCCCGAGTTCGCGACCGGTGACGGGATTGAGGTGACCGGGGTGGTTCTCAGCGGGATGGAAGGTTATACAATCATTCCGGGGACCGTGGAAGATATCAAGGCGGTTGAAGATGTTGCCGTGGGCATCCCCAAAAAGAAGATCTCCGAGATCACCATGGCGGACCTCGGGGAACTGGTAGAGGTTGAAGGAAAAGTAGTTAAATTCAAAGCGTTCAAGGGAGGAGGAGGCGCCATTACCATCTCGGACGGCACCGGCCGGATTGTGGTCGGACCGATATTCTCCAGCATCTTTGACAAAGTTCCGGACAGCCATAAGCTGAAGATCAACGGGACCCTGGTTAATACCAAGGGAACGGTCGATCAGTTCCGGGGAGATCTCCAGGTTCAACCGGGGAGCGCCTCTAACCTTACCATCATAGTCCCGAAAAAAAATAAATAAGAGGAGCTGACCATGGAACATTGGATAGAAATCCTACTGTACGCGTTGGCGGGGACACTTTTGGGAGGCTTCCTCTTCGTTGTTCCCTCAATTCACTTTCTCAACTTTTCCGGGGTGATCATCGCGATCTGGGGCCACTATCATGGTCTCTTCCCGGCGGAAGCGCCCCTGACCCTCTTCGCCTTCTTCATGGGGATGGTTGTCTCCTTCGGGATCATGAATACTATCCCCTCGATGTTTTTAGGGGCGCCGGATGAATCGGCCGTCTTCGTGGTGCTCCCCGGATCCAAGTATATGCTCCAGGGCAAGGGCTACGAGGCTGCGATGCTAACCGGAATCGGAGGGCTGCTGGGAATCTTATTTCTGGCCATTATCTCCCCTTTCTTCTTCTACGCGCTCCCCAAACTCCATGTAATTCTGGGTCCGCATATGCACTGGATCCTGGGGCTGATCATCGTCTATATGCTGATGAGTGAGTGGCCCAAGGGAACCGGGAAGGGCGAGACCTGGTGGATTAAGTTCAAGGGCGCCTGGGCCAACCTCTTCGCGGGGATAGCGACCTTCGGACTCTCCGCTTTTATGGGCTTTCTCATCTTCAACCGGACCATGGTCCCGGCCAAGATGGGATTCCAGGGGTTGCTCCCGATCTTCGTGGGGCTCTTCGCCGTCTCCAGCCTGATCTCGGCGATCCTCTCCAAGCAAAAGATCCCCCACCAGCATATCACTGACACTATCGATCTTGACTACAAGACAATGTGGAAGGGATGGATGCCGGGCTGTATCGGAGGATTTTTAGCCGCCTACCTGCCCGGGGTGACCGGAGGAATCGGGGGATTGATCGCGGGCCATGCCTGCGCCCAGCGGGACGACCGGATCTTCGTGATGAGTCAGGGAGTATCCAAAGTGGTCTATTATACCGGCCAGTTCCTCCTCTTCTTTATCCCGAGTTACTTCTTTCTTAAAGGGGGATTGAAACGGGGCGGTATGGCGATCAACCTCGGTCCATTCTACAAACCGACGCTGATGCAGGAGTATGTCTTCATCTTCGGTGTGGTGGTGATGGCAAGCTGCATCTCCTTCCTTCTCCTCTCCTTCAACTCAAAGTTGATCATCAAGTTGATCGCCAAGGTCCCCTATCAGAAACTCTCCTACGCGTCTCTGGCGATCGTAGTGGTGATGGTCTTCTTTATGCCCGCGATGCTGGAGGGGACAATCAACGGTGCGGTTCTGATAGCCGGGGTACAGGTTATCGGAATCATGTGCGTCAGCACCTGCCTGGGGCTGATCCCGATCTTCTATCACTGCCGGCGTTCCAACTGTATGGCGGTGATCATCGTCCCGATCTGCATCAGCATGTCCGGTTACGGCCCTCCGCTCGCCAACCTCCTGGGGCTGGGCTAATACTTCAAATTCCCTGCCGGAATTCAAAATACTGAAAAAGCATATTAAAATAACATTAATAGGTTGAATTAAGAGTTTCAATCGATAAACAATAATAAAATTATTTTTCCCGAAGGGGAAAATATAGCTAAAATTTTTCGAAGAAAAATTTTATTCCGGAGGAAAAAATATTATGAAAGGACTGACACACTTTATGTCCGGCGCGGCGGTCGCCTCGTTCTTTCTCCCGGCCGTTAAGATGGCGGGGGCGGAACGGGTCGGCGGCGCAAACTCTTTTATCCTCTGCCTGGGAGGGCTCTTCGGGATCATGCCCGACACCATGGACTTCAAGATGGGGCAGTTCTTCACCAAGTCGGAGTATGAGATCGATCCCGATCCGATGGATCCAAGCCCTCAGGAGATGGCGGAGGGACTGGGCAAGGCCCTCGACCAGGCTTACGATACCAATCAGCCTGTCAAGGCCCAGATGTACCCGATGCGGATGGGCGCCGACCTCTGGCGGCAGTATGTGATCAGCTTCGATGGCGAGGCCAACGAGGTAATGATTGTGATCAACGAGATCGTAACCACCTCCCAGGTCCCGATCCTCGGTTCGGAACCGCCCCCGGAGAAACGGATCGGACGGTACAAGATCAAGGGAGATTTCAACATCACCCATGGCCGACCCTCGGTGGTGGATATCATGAGCGGTCCGATGTACAGTTTCTTCAAGAACGAGGATGGCAAGATGGAGATCGAGTTCCTCCCCTGGCACCGGACCTGGAGCCATAGCTATGTCCTGGGGCTCATGATGTCGATCCCGGTCTGGCTGATCGCTTCGATGGTCGCCGGCTGGCATATCGGCTGGCTCTACGGGCTGATCGCCTTCCTCGGATTCGCGGTCCACCTGACCGAGGATCTGACCGGCCACATGGGAGGGAGCCTCCTCTGGCCTATAGTCAAGCCGCGCTGCAATGGGTTAAACTTATTTAAAGCCAGCAACCCTCACGCCAACTTCAGCATCGACTATGCCGCGGTGGTACTCATCCTCTTCAATCTCAACCGCTTCGCGCCAGTGCCAATGTTCACACTCAGCACCTTCGAGTACTTTCTCTATTGCCTGATCATCCCCCTGGGCGCTTACTTCTCGATCGTCAAGATCTTCGGAGATAAAGTCAAGAAGCAGAAAGCCGGAGTGATCGCGATGGAGAAGGCACTGGCCCGCGAGGAACTGGAGTACGAAGCCGAGGAGAGCATGGGCGGCGATATGTAATATTCTAAATTAGCCGATCCCGATAAAATCGGGATTGGCTAATTTAGAAGTTGAGCTATAGAGATAACATCCATTGTTATCGCGACCCTTCCGGGCAACGCCACGGGAGGGTTTTTATTATGGATTCATAACATTCTCAATGAGTCTGCCGTCATCCAATGTAAAAAGATTGCCAACCCCAAACTCCGATAAGAATTCACCCTCGTGGTATTCACTCTCCGAGGGTAAAAAACTCCTGATCGTCCAGAAGATACAGACCCTATGGAAACCCGATGGCCTGGTCGCCATCGACGACCCAAGTGGCAAAAAACTGGCCGAAGCAACCATCACCAGCCTAAAACTCACCAAATAACCCACAACCAGCCCCCAGCATACCACTATCCCCTCTTATCTGATCAGACATATTATACACGGTATAATATGTCTGATAAAGGATTTATTTTGAAGATTTCATAGCCCGTGGCGCGGGACAGGTTCATGTATTCCGCGATCTCCTGGATAGAATAGCCCCGGGCTTTAAGTTGTTCCGCCGCAAATTTGCGCGCTTTGATATCTTCCGGTTTCGTAAGACGTTTCTTTTCCTTCAGCTTTTCTATGGCCTCCATTATCTCACGGTCGCTTGCATATCCCTTAGGCCAGAAATCAATAGTCTTCCCTTTCATCCTTTTAAGGATTGAACCTGATCTGCTCTTCCTCATCCAGACTACAAATTCTCCCATTGCGGTCTTTACTTCCTGCACCTCTCTCGCCCGGTAATCCGTTGCTTCCTCCAGCATCTTCCTGTATTCCTCCCGGGCTACGGATAGATCCCCGTCAATCATCGAAAGGATAAATCTCCAGTCAACGAAGGAGTCGGTATCTCTATCCTCGCAGTATAATCTCCAGCTGGACCACCTATATCTGCTGTAATGACCGACCAGACCGGCCCGGACAGCGTTAAGATGAATATAGATAGATGTAACAATCAGATAATAATCGTCGAAACAGGCAGCCTGGCGATAGGTACCGGAGAAGAGATGACCTTTTCTTGAATATTTCCGGTTAAAATATAAGGCGTAGCGCAGAAAAAGGTTGTGCATTGCTTCCGGGAGATTTTTCTCCTTCTGTCTTAAGAGGATATGGAGGTGGTTCGTCATCCAGCAGAACGAGAATACAGACAATTGGTATTTCAAGGAGACTTCCTTAAGCAGTTTCAACATATAGAGATAATCACCGTCCTCAATAAAGAGGGGGTCTCTCCCTGAAGCATGCTGGGTAATATGCGAAACCAGCCCGGGAAAATTAAGTTTGTTCCTAGCCCGGAGAAACCGCTTAATTTTTCCCTCTTCTATCAGCTTATATATATCCATAATCAACTATCATATTACCCTAATCTTACATTTTATACCATGTAAAATATGTAATATAAGAGTGATGAATTTAGTGGTTTTTCTATGAAATATGGATCAGGAGGAGTTCGGGAAACGGTTCTGGTAGGTCCAGGTTACGGGGGTGGAGCCTTCCTTGCGGATATAGCTCCCGGCTTTTTTCAGCAGGGTATTAATCAGACGAACTCTCAGCGGGGGAATTAAGAGCAGAAATCCGGACAAGTCGGTTAAAAGTCCCGGAGTGATCAGAAAGAGGCCGGAGGCCAAGATACAGACCCCCTCGAGGAGTCTCTTGTGAGGAAGCTGTCCTTCGTTCAGATCGTGCTTGATCTTCGTGACCAGGGAAAACCCCTGCGCCCGGACGAAGATCGCCCCCAGGATGCCGGTCACCACTATCAGGGAGATGGTTACTTCAGCTCCCAGGAGTTGCCCGATCTTGATCAGAATATAGAGTTCCAGAAGAGGAACCACTATAAAGATCAGTAATAATTTCTTAAACATTGTTCATCTCATCTTTTTAGTATTTATAACATATAGCGGCTATTCATTGCCAATATTTCGAAATTATCAATCGAAATTCCGAAGCAGCGGTTAATCTCCCAATAAGATCCCGGTGACAAAGCGGACGGATTGAGTATCCTGGGTGGGAAGCCCCCAATCCTTGATCCAGCGAACCTCCCGGAGAGGGAGGCCCATGGCAGGATATTCCGCTGCTGCCCGGCAGAGGGAGTTGACCCAGAAACCGCAGGCCTCCAGGGCAAAGAGGCGCCGGGTCGGCTGCCGGCACTCCGGACCGTCACCACACCCATTCGGGCAGACCCGGCAGGGGCCGCTGGCGTATGTTTCAAGAATGCTGTATCCAAGTTCCCGGAGCGCCGTGGACGTACGGGCAATAAAAGGGTGAACCTCTCTCTGCCGCCCGTATCCCTGACTCCCCTCGAACTGAACGATCAGAAAGGAGACCGCCCGTTTAAGTAATGCTATTGTCTCCGAAACCGGCTGTGAATGAGGCGGGCAGCCCTTCCAGTTATAAAGGATTCCGGGACAGGATGAGATAACTTCGTCCACCGTCCGGTAGGGCAGCCGGCAGAAATCCATTATCCTTCCATCAATAACGGAAGATTCCGGAGACATCATCCCGACCCGAAGTGTAAACTCCCGGGTCGGCTCGTGACCTTCCTTCAGATCCCGGAGAACCCCCGCGATCTTCTCCCGATGGGTTCTATAAAAGCTGATGAACTCTGCCCCCGGTTGTTGCTCGTTCACCGGAGCAAATCCCTCCGCCTGTTGGATGTGATCTTTTATCTTCATTTTTCATTTCCTGCCTGGTGGTTAATATTTATCACCGTTTCCTTCCCCCGCCGGGCAATGGCGAGACAGATGAAGAGTCCCCCGAAGAGGACCGCGGCTGCCAGGCCGGAGAAGATTGAGGTAGAGAGCGGCGCGGGGGCGGGGAGGAGCAGCCAGGTGACCAGGGCAACAATCACCCCGCCGCCGATCAGGGCCAGAACCTTCCAGAGACGGGCCAAGCTGAAGGCGATAACGAAGAGGAACGCGAAGCTAACCGGAGCGACCCAGAGGTAGCGGTCAAAATCAGTGCCACTCGCCCCATAGAGGCTGGATCCGGTTATCTCATTAATCAGGTTGGAGAAGATCAAGTAGGCGAGAACCAGCGGGGTGATAATCCGAATACAGAGTTCCCACCAACCCCAGAGCTTGATCTCCGAGACCTGGTTGATGTAATCCCGGAGGGTATCGGTCTTGAAGAAGTACCCGACTATCACACACTGTAGAAGACCCACTACGACCAGGCCATAATCATTAGCCCAGTGGTCGAATATATCAAGCCAGTGGATCCCGGCCCGGGAGGCGAAGAAGATAATACCCACTACAAGAGAGAGAATACAGACTATGGCGGTAAGGAACTTCTGACTGAGTAAGTTATAGCGGTCGCGAAGGCCGGTCGTGATGCCCTCGATCAGAGAGAAGAGAGAATCGATCCCTAAAAAAAGCAGCATCAGAAAAAATAGGAGCCCGATCAGGGGCGGCCAGAGCCACCCGAACTGGCCCATCTGGGAGACGGCAGTCGGATAAGTTACAAAGACCAGACCCGGGCCGGCGGCGATAACACTGCTCACATCCACTCCACCTTTCTGGTAGGCAAGAAATCCCAGAACGCTGAATACCACAAAACCGGACAGGAAACTGGTCGCGCAGTTGGCAAAACAGGTGATGAAAGCATTGTTGGTAATATCACTATCCCGGGGCATATAACTGGCGTAAGCGATCATCACCCCGAAACCAAGGGTAAGAGAGAAGAATATCTGGCCGTAGGCGGCCAACCAGGTCGCCGGATCTTTCAGCGCTTCAAAGTTAGGGGTCAGGTAATAAACGATACCGGCGGAGGAACCCGGGAGTGTTAAACCGCGTACGGCCAGGATGGCCAGAACAATCACCGGAAGCGGGACGGTCAGCATGACCACTTTTCCAACCCGGCGAACTCCACGGCAGAGGATAAAATAGACAGCGGTCCAGGTTACAGCCAGACCGCCGACCAGGGGCCATACCAGTTGCCACATCTCGGAAGCACTGGAACTATGGCTGCGGATGGTCCCGGCAAAAAAGGACGCCTCAAAGGTCCCGGTAATACCGGCGGTCGGGGCGGACCATGCCATCTTCCCGCCGGAGAAGAATCCTTTTGCGGCATAAAACAGATATTCAACCGCGTAGGCCATAATAATGGCGTAATAGATGGATATCACCAATGTAATCAGAAGGGCGAACCATCCCACCCACTCGGTATGTTTGTTGACCCGGGAGAGAGACTTCGGGGCCGATCCCTGCATCATCTGCCCGATACCATACTCCAGGATCATCAGAGGGATGCCGGCGGTTAAGAGCGCCACGAAATAAGGGATGAAGAAAGCCCCGCCGCCATACTTATAGCAGATAACCGGAAAGCGCCAGACATTACCCAGACCAACGGCACTCCCGATCGCTGCCATCACGAAAGCGGTCCGGCTGTTCCAGCGGTCTCTTCCCGACATGCTCTTTTCCTGATTTGAAAATGTTATAAAACCACGAAGAACACGAAGCAATCAATCATCAATAGTTTTTCTTCGTGACCTTCGTGGTAATGATTAATTATAACCACTTCAAAGGGGCTTTACTTTTCCGAAAGGAGTTATAATAACATCGTGGAGGCGACTCCCTTTCCTGATCTTACTCTTCGGCCAGATAATAACATCCTGGAGGCTGCATCTCTCACCTATGATACTTCCGGCACCAACCATAATACGGGGACCGAGCGTGGTCCCAGCTCCGATTTCACAGCCATCTCCAAGATAAACCGGGGCAGAAAAATTTACCCGGGGCCCAATCCGACATTCTTTACCGACGTATAATCCCCGGCGAGTAAAATCTTCGCGGCCCCGGTAATAGTAAGATGGAGACTTGCCTTTAAGAAAATCCATATTCGCTTCCCAGTAACCCCGCATAGTACTGATCTCCCGCCAGTACCCGGTAGTAACAAATCCACTTAATCTATCAGGATTTTTTCGGGAATGAAGGATTTTCTGATATCCATCCCTGACCAGACAAGCCGGGCCTCTGGAAGGGAGACGTTTAACAAAACCGGATGACAAAATCTGAGTCCCGATGAAAGCATAGCTCGGTAACGACCTGGGCTTCCCCCCGATTGCTTCAATATATGATCCTTTATCCAGATAGATAGGGGTATAGTCCTGATGGGAGCCCATCGGCTTCAACACCATGGTAGCAGTGCCGCCAGAAGCCTGATTGAATAGATTGAGTTTTCCCAGATTCAAATCCAGGAGATTATCACCGTTAATGACCAGAATATCCTCCTCTTCCCAGAACCCGGACGCATTCCTGATCCCACCGCCGGTCCCCAGAAGATCTTCTTCCCGAGAATACGATATCCGAACAGAAGAACGACTGCCATCACCCAGTACCTTCTCGATCTGTTCGCCGAGATGATGGATATTGAGCACAACATCCTTGATCCCGTAGTATCTCAGAAGTTCGAAAAGGTACGAAACAACCGGTCGGTCACCGACCGGAAAGAGCGGTTTCGGCCAATCATCGGTTAAAGGAGCTAATCTTCTCCCTTCGCCGGCAGCTAAAATCATCGCTTTCATAATTAAAATTTTTCAGATGTTAAGTTATATAGCTCTATTCAGACCCTGGACGATAATATTTTTGCAGGAGAATATTCAAACCTGTCAATTCAGGATATCCTCCCAATATCTCATTCACTCTCCGGAAAACCGGCGCTAGATACGCAACATACCCTGGTTTACCCTTTTCCTGAAACATGTAACCATAGGTACCGGCGGCTTTAAGCAGTCGTTGAATTGACATCATATCATAATCCCGATCAAAATCTTTCACAATATTTTTTTTCAGACGGGGGGCCATTCGGGATAAATAATATTCCCTGAGTTCCCGGCAGAACTCGGCTGAAAGGTTGGTATACGGGTCTTCAAGGAGAGAGACCAGATCATAGGTATACGGGCCCATCCGGGCATCTTGAAAATCGATCAGCCGGAGACTGCCGCCGGAAACCATGAGATTCCGGCTGTGGTAATCCCGGTGGCAGTAGACCATCTGCCGGGAGGCAATCTCCCGGCAAACCGATGAGAAATAGCGGTTAAACGCGTCCCGATCTTTTTGGCTGAGACGGACTTGGTAATATCCCTCAATCGTATATATAAGAAAATGCTGAAGTTCCCGGTAAAATGTCTTCTGGTCAAAGGCCATCCTTGTGGCCGGAGAGTCGGGATATCTCTCCGGTATGATCTCCTTTTGCATCTTCAGGATCAGGTCAATGGCCATAAAATATAGATCACGGACATCCTCTTTCGGCAGTGACGATACCGCTCCCTGAAGATGGTCATCACCACAATCTTCAACCAGAAGGAAACCGCTATCATAACCGGATT
>Ga0222666_1000317_pt1 | contig 30706 bp, 25 predicted proteins | sample AntAcemetagen655_FD_181710 | JGI IMG/M metagenome (GOLD analysis project Ga0222666, IMG submission 181710) | Saline water microbial communities from Ace Lake, Antarctica - #655 | ecosystem: Environmental > Aquatic > Non-marine Saline and Alkaline > Saline | place: Antarctica: Ace Lake...
CAGCTACCGCTTCAATCGGCGGTTCAATCTGGCGGCAATGACCGAGCGTGTGGTTCATGCCATCTGCAGCTGTCAAGCACGGCCGGAACGACTCCTGAGGTGTGCGGAGTTTGCTACCTAATCGAGTAATCGAATGTCTTGGAACTACCCAGCGAGACATTGCCCCCCCTCTCAGGGGTACTGGTACGTTTCCTGGAAGTTACCGCCGTGGCTGCCAAGAAAGATGGTGCCCCTGCCGCCGATCAGGCGGCCATGGCCAAGGTAGCTGTTTCGTTGTTACGGCCAAGCAGTTGGATTTAGAGAGCCGAACTCCAACTGGTTATTCAGACAGCCGAGAATAGCTCAAGAAACTTATCAGATAGCTGCAATCTTCGATCTAAGTATGCTGTCACTTGCTGTTCAAAAATGTCAGCAAATACTGAAGGTGGGGCGGTCGCGATGGCTAAGCTTTCTTCATTTGTGATAATGGGAATGCACATAGTATCTGCCAATCCCTGGATTCTGGCGTCATGAACTACTAGCAATGACGGAACTCCTGCTTGGAGTCCTATCATGTTTGCGTGCATCCTATGCCCAATTACAGCATCGCAACTATAGGAGTGCTCAAGCCAAGAGTCGACATCAAAAAAGTATGTGGCTTTTCTTCTTAGTGAGGGGGGAAAGCGCTTGGAAACTCGATGTAACTTAGTGTTATGAAAATGGAATCGGATATCAGAAATTCCAGAAGCCGTCTGTAGGACAAAAAACGATGCGAGCTCAGCATAGGAAGCCAGAAAAGGCTGCTCTAGTGCAACTCCTTCAGGAGGCTCATTAATTACAAGCCGAAGATCCTGCCAACAGCCAGCACTCCGAAGATAGTCAAGGCGTTTGCAAAAAGACTTCTGAAGAAAATTAAGATCGGAGATAAAGTTTGAGGGGCATCCAGTAACAATAACGTTGTCTATTCCAAGGCTCTTGAGGCAGTCTGCTGTCTTATTACATCTTACACTGATATAGCTAGAGGAGTCTGCTAATATAGATAGAAGCCGCCTGGTATTCTCACCTAGATTAAGAGGCTGTGCTCCAGTGGCAGCTTGTATCGCAAGTCCAATTGGTAAGATTGGCAATGGTTTCCTACTTAGAATTTCAGATCTAGAAAAGTTACTTTCTTCATAGGTATTGCCTTCTCCGATCCAGTTTGCACATGAGATGAGCACAAGGCTAGGTGGTTCTCCATGTCCATAGATTATCTCATCAGCATTATGTGGGTCGGCGACTTGCGCTAAACTAACGTCAACAATAGACTCAAGACCTTTCCGAAAGACAAGATTTCCAGTATTTTCACCTGTAGCCAGCATTAAGTTATCTAAATCTCGAGTAAATGAAGTAGGGACTGATGACCTGACTGGTAGGTCAAGCCAGACAATTCTTCCTGATGGGAGCATGGAATTTAACAATGAGAAATTACCTGGAAAGGCTCAAGTTGAAATCAGTACAATGTTGCCAATTTAACTAACAGCAAAATACTGAAAAGAGCATTATGATAGGTACACATTTAGGAAGCTCTTGGCTATAGTTTTATTTGAGTGATCTGCGCTAAATAGCTCTTCAGCGATGGAACTTCGAATGGACTGCCCTTGAGCCATAGAGACAAACAAATCGGCAGCTGCCTTGGCAAAGGCTGATGGACTATATGACTCACTGACAACTCCAGAATTGTATCGGGTTACGAACTCAGCGCAGCCATGTCCGGGTCCGACAATAGCCAAGGCACCACAAGCATATGCTTCAACGAGGATATTTGGCCAGTTATCCTCCAAGCTTGCCGTAACTATTGCATCTACGTTCTGATAAGCTAGAGCAATCTCAGAAGGATCCTTGAGATGCCCTTTGCTAATGGCAGTAACATTATTGTTTTGAAGTAATGCTGCAGATTCCGTTGAACCATGGCCAACTAATGTGACTTCTAGCTGAGTATCACAAATCAACTTCTGCAGGTGAACTAGCGCTTCTGTTGCAATATCAAAGCCCTTACGGCGTTCATGACTTGAATCAGCAATTAACAATAGCCGATACTTATTAGGGCTTAGAAGCCCTCTTGGACGTTTCTCGTCAAGTGTAAAGGATGACTTATCAACTGGATTGCGGATGACATAACTATTGTCTACTGTAACTAAATTAGAATGCCGAGCAATGTTTACCAAGTGAGCACTGGGAGCCGTTAGCTTTACGTTTGGTGACGAGAAGATGGCTTGCTTAAGACGTAAGTTGTTTTCAGGGCTGTAAAGTGGAAATCGGCTCAAGTCTACTTGGGGGCACTTAACACATCCCATTAGCCAATTGATACAAGTGTGCGGGTAATGACAACCGCCAAACAAGTAGTAGAAATCATGGCAGGTAAACACAACCTTAACCCCTAGCTCTGTAAGTAGCTTGATTTCAGTAAGTGTAACCAGATATGAACTCCAGTGAATGTTTAGCACATCAAAACCACGCAAGTAAGAAACAATAAAGCTTCTTGCGTAGCCAGGGTATTCAACGGTATAGTGTGTATCGCTAAACTGTTTATTAGAGCCTCCATTGTGATTTGCAACATCAGAAAAAACTGCTTCTCCAAGTGCAGGCATATCAATTAGCTTGATTGTATGTTCTGAACTGAGAGATTCCTGTATTGCTGTGTATACGCGCTTGGCAGCAATGCCAGCACCGCCTCCTGTAGCACTTGTAAGAATTGCAAATCGTGCCATTATTCAGCTTTCCCTTAGTTGTGCGTTGAGCATGGCCTCTAGGCATGTTCCCTGCAACGTATTCAATGTTTCTCTACAGCCAATGATGTCATTTAGCTCAACCCTAGGTGAATTTTGGTGCGGCTCAACTCGTTCGTTGAAGAGATGTACGAGGATGTTTAAAGTCTTTTTTGCTTCGATGAAGCCGCCATGTTTTGCTTGAACTAATGCCAACTGTGTGATTGACTCAGCTCGTTTTCCTCTTGTCTTGCAATCTTCGTGATATACACTATAGGCCAAATCACGATTTATATGGTGCGCGTCAAAGTTCTTTGCTATTCCTAGAAATAGGTCTGCATCCATCGCATAGTGGTCGCTGATGTCAAGTTCACCAACGGTATTCCATGCTTTTCTTGTAAAGAATACACTTGGCTGTATTAAATGATGACTTGCGTAATCCAGTAAATAATCGAAGCTTAGTTGGGCCGGCGAAAATACAAAGTGGGTGATAGGACTAAAGTCTTTTTCAGTCATGAAGGCATTGCCTACAATTAAGTCAGGAATTCCGGTAGTAATATATTCATTCCTTACAATATTTAAAGCATATGGCAGCAAGATATCATCGCCATTGAGCCATCCAAGCAAGCTACCTGAGGCGCGTGCGAATCCCTTGTTAATAGCATCGCTTTGGCCCTTATCAGGCTCACTTATTACATAGGAAAACAGTTCTTTGTAATGAGTAAGAACTTCTTGCGTGTTATCAGTGCTTCCACCATCGGAGACTATTATCTCAACTCCTCTCAAGTCGTTCAACAGTAAACTACGCAGTGTCTTTTCCAGAAATGCTCCGGAATTGTAAATCGGGATGACTATAGAGAGTGTAGCCAATTCAATATCAGGATCATTCATGTAATCTGGGATAAAGTCGCTTTCCCATGGCAGTATCGAAGCTGGATCAAGAGGTGGCTTAAGCATGATTAAAGTGTCGGCGAATAAGGTCAATTTGCTGGCACATTAGATGCCGATATCGAGCATCATCAAGATGTGCCAATATATACTTTGCTACATTCTGATTATATATCTTGTGTTCTATGAGTTCAGAGTAAAATAGTTCAGTGAACTGATATGCTCGTTTGACTGGATCAGTCGTGTCGTAAATATACTTTACTGCCGCTGAATGACTATTCCCCTTCGGGTATATATCGGAAAAGCAGCATGCTGTCTTTCTTGTTATTGATGAAAGCAACATGCCACCCACCAGTATGTGCTTCCTTGTTTTAATTGTGTTTGAGTCGGAAGCAACAAAAGTATCTCTGACAGCAGGATAATAATGCATATCGCTGATTCGAGGCGACATCAGCAAGCCTTTGAGCTTAATAAGCTCTGATGGGTGGTAGCATTCATGGAGCAGTAAAGATACAGTACTGGCTACGGGGCAATCTTCATTTTCCTTTGTATTGACAGAAATCTCTTTAGGGTGACTATCTATTGCTTTTCTTCTATGTTTCTGACAATAAAAAGCTGATCTAAGCAGCCTTGAAAAGGCGAGATTCTTGGTGCATTGAGAATCAATCTCGCAAGCAAACTGATGGGCGGCATCTTCACTCGTGTCGGCGTCTGTATGGCCGAGTTTGTTTATGGTGCTTACGAATGGTTGAAGAGCTGCTGGGCTGTTATATGTCTGTTGATGAATCTTGTGCTGAAAAACTGTTCCATCCATGCAGTATCCTTTCAATGGACCTAGTACAATGCTCCCAACAAGAAAGTCCCAACCTGGAATTCCGTATGCCATCAGATCTGCTACATCACTGTAATTCTCTAAAACTTCAATGCAGTCTTTCAACGCATTCCTTGTAAATCCAAAAATATCAAGTCCTCCTCGATATGTCTTCCAGCTTTTAGATGGGCTATGTTTATTATCTAAAACATCAACACGAGTAAATGCAAATGCTTGGGAGATGCTATGTGCAAATCTGTTGCATGGCCTATTCCCGGCGTAGAAGATATCTGCGTTCGTGAGTATATAATAGTTCCTTGCGCTGCATTGGTAAGCGTAATTAAGTGCTTCCTTGATTAATGGAACAGGCTTTCCGTAGCGAGATAAGCCAGTCTGCTCTGGCGATATTGTGCATATCTTGGCGTTGAATCCTAGCGGTCTAATGCTATTGGCTTCTTTTTCGGTGTTAAGGGAGACTAGATCATGTCCAGTAGAAGTGAAACTGTCGATACAATCCTTTTGCCACTCCATATCTCCATATGGATTTATGCTTGTAATAACAAGGGGTTTCGCTGCTTCACCCATTAGACGCAGCAGTTGACTTGTCATAAGAATCTGCCTCGGTTTACCTTGTGGTGTTCTGTGATGCAGCTAAAGCGGCTGTCACGAGCTGTGTATGTCAAGGCTGCCATTTCAAAATCACTAAGTCTCTTGTGTTTAAGCCCTAGAGCCCGAAATCTGCAAGTGCTTATAAGCATCGGCGACACCTTGTCTAAGTTCAATCTTTGCAGACCACCCAAGATCTGCTAGGCGTCTGACGTCAAGTTGTTTCTTGGGTGTTCCGTCCGGCTTGCTGGGGTCCCACAATATCTCCCCGGAGTAGCCGACAGTTTGAGCCACGACTTCGGCCAGTTCCCTGATCGTCTGATCCACTCCAGTGCCGACGTTGAAGTGTTGTACCGGATTGTCATTGTCAGGGTTGCAGTGCTCAAGGGCAAATACGCAAGCTTCGCCGAGATCATCCGCATGCAAGAACTCTCGCAGCGGTGTGCCCGTCCCCCAGCAGGTGACGCTAGTGATACCAGACATATTTGCTTCGTGAAAGCGGCGGATCATCGCTGCCATCACATGGCTGTTTACGGGGTGGTAGTTGTCTCCCGGCCCATACAGATTGGTGGGCATCAGGCTGATCGCATCGAAGCCGTGCTGGATCCGTAGAGCCTGGCAGAGCTTGATGCCGGCGATCTTGGCGATGGCGTACCACTCGTTCGTGGGCTCCAGAGGCCCGGTGAGCAGATACTCCTCCTTGATCGGTTGCGCACACTCACGCGGATAGATGCAGCTGCTGCCCAGAAACATCAGCCGGCGCGTGCCGCTGCGCCAGGCGCTCTCGATCACATTGTTCTGGATTTTGAGATTCTGCAGCAGGAAATCCGCCGGATAAGTGTCGTTGGCGTGGATGCCCCCCACCTTCGCCGCCGCTAGCACCACCACTTCAGGCCTGTTGGCTTCGAACCAGGCCCTCACAGCCCCGCCATCCTCCAGATCCAGCTCCTGCCGCGTGGCGGTGAGGATGTGGCCATAGCCCTTCCGCTGCAGGGCACGGCAGATGGCACTGCCAGCCATGCCCCTGTGCCCGGCCACGAAGATGCGATCGCTGGGGCGTATCAGCAACCCGTCTTCGGGTGCGGTCATCAACCCAGCCCTCCACTGGAACGTTTAACAGCGTGGGGACTGGTGGGCGGGTTCTCCATCGAACCCACCACCTTGAAGCCCTTCAAGCGCAGCAGGGCCTCCTTCTTGGCCTCCTCCTTGTCGGTGGCCACCATCTCCGCCACCAGCTCCTCCAGCGTGGTGGTAGGAGTCCAGCCCAACTTCTCCTGGGCCCGGGTGGGATCCCCCAGTAGCGTTTCCACCTCCGCCGGGCGGAAGTAGCGCGGATCGATCCGTACCACCACTTCATCGCTGCCGGCCCGGCGGCCCTCCTCTTCGATCCCCTCGCCGCTCCATTCGATGCCGCCCCAGCCCAGCTGGGCGGCGGTGAGCTCGATGAAGCGCCGCACACTCTCCTGGCGGCCCGTGGCGATCACGAAATCTTCCGGGGGGCCCTCCTGCTGCAGCATCCGCCACTGCATCTCTACGTAGTCGCGGGCGTGGCCCCAGTCGCGCAGAGAATCGATGTTGCCCATGAACAGGCAATCATAATCATCGAGGCCCGCATCGATCCGCGCCAGGCCGCGGGTGATCTTGCGCGTTACGAAGGTTTCACCGCGCCGTGGGCTTTCGTGGTTGAACAAAATGCCGTTGCAGGCATACATCCCGTAGGCCTCGCGGTAGTTCACCGTGATCCAGTAGGCATAGAGCTTGGCCACCCCATAGGGGCTGCGCGGATAGAACGGCGTGGTTTCTTTCTGGGGGATTTCCTGCACCAGGCCGTAGAGCTCACTGGTGCTGGCCTGATAGATCCTGGTTTTGTCTGTGAGTTCCAGGATTCTCACGGCCTCGAGGATGCGCAGCGTGCCCAGCGCATCGCTGTTGGCGGTGTATTCCGGGCTCTCGAAACTCACCGCCACATGGCTCTGGGCGCCCAGGTTGTAGATCTCATCGGGCTGCACCTGCTGGATGATTCGGATCAAATTGGTGCTATCGGTGAGATCGCCGTAGTGCAGCACCAGGCGGGGATCGCTTTCGTGGGGATCCTGATACAGATGATCGATCCGCTGGGTGTTCAGGCTGCTGGCCCGCCGCTTGATGCCATGAACCACATAGCCCTTCTCCAGCAGGAGCTCAGCGAGGTAGGAACCGTCCTGTCCCGAGATGCCGGTGATCAGTGCGGTTTTGGGCATCGGGGCGGCCTATCTCGGTATCAATTTCAACCATTGCAGAGGCCTGGTTATCCCGCAAGTTTACCAGGAACTATCCGCATCTCCTCGGCCGTCCATGTGAGCGGGCCCACATCGGGCTCGATCCAGATCAGGGCTTCAGCTGGAGCCATTCCAGGCCGGCAAAGCGCTTGAAACCCCGATCGAAGCTCACCAACCGACAGCCATTGGCGATGGCCAGGGCGGCCAGATAGGCGTCAGTGCAGTGCCTTGCGGGTAGTTCGGTGCTGCAGAGGATGGCGTGGAAGATCTCCCAGCCATCGTGCTCAGGTTCCGCCATCCCCACCCCTGGTTGCGCGCAGAACGCCTTCAGAATCGCTGAGGCTTCTGCTGTGCTTTTCACGGCTGAACCCATCAGCTTGGGTTGGCTCACCAACCGCACCAGCCCCAGCGCTGTGATTTCGCAGAACAGAATGCTCTCGCTGGCCTGCTGCTCCCAGTAGCTCACAGCCGGGGCGTGATGCTGATGGGCGGTTGAGGCCAGAGAGACCCAGACATTCAGGTCGGGCAGATCCGCCTGAATGCTCACGGCTCGATCAGCTCGAACAGCCCTGCGTTGCTGAGCTGATCAGGGGAGACCATCAGTGCCCCCTCCAGCCTCGGAAGGTCGAGCGCTGATCGCTGCACCGCTGCCTTCATTGGTGGAGCGGTGCTGAGGCCCTGTTCCACGTAGGCGCGCAGCAGCTGCTTGAGCGTGAGCCGTTCGCTGGCGGCTCGCGCTTTCAACCTCGAGAACAGCGGATCCGGCAGTTCCAGGGTGGTACGCACGACGCTTGCCGATAGATGTGCGCATATTAGTGCGCATCATGCTGAGGTGGTGGCGCACCGTGATCAGCAGCAAAGCGGCCTCTTCAACTCCGTACACCACCAGGGCCTGCACATCGGGTCGAGCCGCCAGCCGCTCCAGACCCTCCTACAGGGCAACGAGATCAAGCCCTGGACCCAGATCCGCAGTGTCTGCCAGAGCCGTGGCTGATCTTCAGCACATCCAGCAATCGGGCACTGGTGGAGTCAAAGGACTTGATCAGGCCTTGTTCCTATGGCTGAGTTGATTATCGGTCGAAGGCTAAGACCCTGTTCGCCAGATGGGCGGCGAAGCCTGAGCCCAGCACCGCCCTGCCGTAGGTGCTGAAGCCTGGAGCGGCCTCAACCGCTTGTTGGCTTTCCTGCAGTGCTCCCAGCCACTCCTCCCCTGTGGGTGGGCTCTCGGCTGCTGCCAGCCCACGCCAGCCCACACCCAGCGCCGACGCCTCTCGCGCCAGCCAGCCCTCCCCGTAGCCCACAGCCGCGGCCGCCTGACCGGCCGCCAGCCGGGCTGAAGCCCAGGTCCAGAGCATGCCGGAGCTGCGCTGCCCGTAGGTGCCTGGGTCGTAGGCCAGCAGGGCCAGGGGGCAGGCCGCCAGCCGTATCAGCATCTCCAGGCGCGGCACCGGCCCTTCCAGCAGCGTGAAGCCCGTGATCTCCTGCCGGGCTCGCTCCAGCAGGGCGCGCTCGCTGGCGGGCAGCGTCTCTCGGCTGTGCAGATGAAAGAGCCAACCCAGCGCGGCAAGGTCCGCTGGAAGGCCCTGCTCCAGCAGCGCCGCCACCACGGCCAGGGCCTCCTGACGCCCCTTGCCGCGTTTGAGATCGCCCCAGTGCAGCAGCACCGCCGCTGTGGGCTCGCCTGCTGGCTGAATTCTGTTGCCACCGGCCCCCACCACCGCTGGATGCAGCTCCCCTGCCGGCAGCCCCGCCGCCGCCAGCAGCGGGGCCAGCAACGCGCCCTGCTGGGCTGAGGGCACACCGATCCAGGGGCGGTGGCCCGCGGCCCGACAGGCCTGCCCCAGTCCCACCAAGGCCAGGCGGCACTGGGCTGTGGCTTGCCCATCACCCGCTGGCCCCTCCAGTGTTTCTCCCGGCGCAAACATCAGTGAAATCGCCACCTGCGCCGGCGGCTGGCGCTGCAACCGGCGGGCCAGCCCCAGCAGCTGGAACGGCAACGCCGTGTGCATCACCCAGGCGGCCACCGGCTCTCCCCTACTGGCCTCCCGCAGCTGGCCCTCAAGCCGCCGGGCCAGATGCAGCGTGCCGGCCACATCCGCCCAGTGGCGGGGGTCTTCGTAGCCGCACTCGCGCAACAGCGGCCGCACTCCCGGTGTCGCCTCCAGCGCCGCATCGGCCCACACCTCCGGCCGCCAGCCGGCCTCCGCCAGGGCCTCCAGCAAGGCTGCGTTGAGATCGCTGTGATGTCCAACCGGGCTGCTCCAGGCCGGATCCACGATCACCAGGCGCCGTAATTCCATCGCGCCGCCCGCGAAGACGCCCACAATGCCAGCACATCACCGCCCCGCCGGCATGGACTGGCCCACCGCCGCCGAACTGCTGCAGCGCCCCCCAGCAGACCCCGCCACACACCCAGACGCCGCCGCCGCTGAGCTGCGCTGGCTGGGGCGCTTCGGGCGGGTCGAGGCGCTGCGGCAGCGAGCGCCGGCCCTGCGCAGTAGCCCCAGTTGGAACGCCCGCTGGGCCCTGGAGCTGGCGCTGGCCCTGCGGCTGGCCGGCGAAGCGCGCGAGGCCGATGAACGGATCCTTGAGGCCGATCGCCTCGAACCGAATCTGGGCTTGCTGCCCGATCCCTGGGGGCTGTGGCCGGCCCCTGCCGCCTCTGGCCAGCAGCCAGCCCACGCCGGGCTGGCCGGGGAGTTGTTGCAACAACTGCGCACCTGGCGCTGGCTCGATGCCGCAGCCCTGGAGCAGAGCTGGCTTGCCAGTGCCAGCGGTTCCTGGCAGGAGGGCCTCAGTGAGCCGGCCCTCGACCAGCTGGCCCTGCTGCTGCATCACGGCGATGGCCGCAGCGACGCCTTCAGGCCACTCCTGATTCAGTTGGTTGGCGACGCCGAAATGGCCGCTCACCCCGCCGCCGCTGCTGGCTTCTGGGCGTTCGTGGCCGATGCCGACCCCTCCTGGGACTACGCCGTGATCAAGGCGGCCGATCAGGCCCTGCAGCGCGGCCAGCAGCAGCGCTGTGCGGCCTGGCTGCACGAACCCTCGGGAGCACTGGCCGCCAACCCCTGGTGCCACGACCTGGCCGCTCGCCTTGCCCTGGCAGACAATCGCATCAGCGAGGCGCTGCAGCACTGGGGCGAGGCGATCGCCCGCTGCAGTAACGACGGTGCTGCGGGCCAGCCCGAGTTGGTGGAGGTCTTCCGCCAGCGCCGCCGCGAAGCCCGCCGCGGACCGGCCGTGCTCCACGCCCGTGCCCTGCTGCAGCGGGGTGAAGCCGCCCAGGCCCGCGAGCTGCTGCTGCACTTGGTGGAGCAGGATCCCCAGTGGCAACCCCTGCGCGCCCTGCTGGCCCAGACGGAACGCGCAGCCGTTTCAGCAGAGCCAGCCGGACCCATCAACCCCGCTGAGCCGGAGGCCCAGCTGAGGCACTTCCAGGCTTTTCTGGCGCGGATCGCGACCCAGCATGATCTGCCGCTGGCGGCCCTTGAATCAACCCCCGCCGGCACGCTCGACAGCCAGCGCCAACGCCTTGAAGCGTTTGCGGCCAGCCTGGTGCTGGCAGAAGGCCAGCTCGCCCTGCGCAGCTGATCAGCCGCGGGCTTCCAGCTGTTCCAGCAGCGACGCGATCAGGCCTTCGGCCAGCTCGGCCTCCTGCCCGTACCGATCCAGTAACCCCTGCTGTTCTTGATGGGCGAGAAAATAAAACTCCAACTCTTCCTGCACCTGCTGGAGCTGCAGCAGATTCAGCTCCGCCTGGTCCTTCGCCTCCTCCAGTTCCTGCTTCAAGGCCTCGAGTTGGTACTGCAGGCGCGTGTCGTTCAGCAGCTCGGTGTCTTCCGCTCCCATAGACCGCTGGCTTTGGCCGTAGGTTAAGCGCCATCGCCAGCGATTCTGTGCCCGCCGGCCACTCGCCCCTGCAGAGCCGCCTGCAACCGCATCTCGAGCTGAACGCGTTCCGCCAGCTCTCCCCCTTCCTGGCCCATCTGCAGCAGCGCCCCCAGCACGCCCGGCGCATTCAGGACAGCCTGCGCTTGATGGCTCTGCACGGCATCCTCGATCCGCTCAGCGATCAACCCATCGCCCCCGAGACCCTGCAGGTGGTGGTGCCCAACGTGCGCGAGAGCCTCAGCCATGCCGGCCTCGTCTCGCGCCAGCGGGCCGTGCTGCTGGTGATCCGCCAGCTTCTGATCGATGGCGAGCTCCCCGAACCGAGCCAGCTGCGCGTCTATTGCCCGGAAGCGGTCACCGCTTTTGCCGAGCTGCTGCGCGCGCGCTTCTCTCAGTTCACCGGCAGTGAATATCTGCCTGATGCCAGCGATCCGCGCCGCCAGCAGATCCGCCACGAAGACCTCTGCGCTCTCAGCTTCGCCAGCGACAGCTTCGATCTGCTGATCTGCAACGAAGTTCTCGAGCACGTCTACGACCTCCAGGCCTCCCTGCGCCAGTGCCTGCGGGTGCTGGCCCCTGGCGGTGCCTTTGTGGGCACCCTTCCCTTCGCCTACGGCCAGCAGCAGAGTGTGATCAAGGCCCATCACCGCGGCGATGGCCTCGATCCTGAGCTGATCGGCAGCGCCGAAATCCACGGCAACCCGATCGAGCAATCCGCCGGCAGCCTCGTTTATCAGATCCCCGGCTGGGAGCTGCTCGATCAACTCAAGGCGATCGGTTTTCGTGATCCCGCCATGCAGGCCGTCCATTCCACAAGCTACGGCGTGGTGAGCGCTGACATCCCCGAGATCCTGGTGCTGGTGGCGCGCAAGCCCTGAGGTTCAGGTCGCCTCGCACCAGCGATCGGCCTGGCGCCGGGTCTCCCGCCAGGGGGTGGCTCCAGCCGCCTCCACCCCGAACAGGCGCGCCATCGGCAGGCCGCTGCTCAGCCCCCGCACACCAAACCGCTGCCGCGTGGCCCACAGCAGCGGTAAGCGGTAAGCGCCGCAGTCGGCCAGCAGCAGCTCGAAGGGGCGCTGGCGATAGAGCTGCTCCACCTCCAGCAGCAATCCCTCCAGGCTCTGCTCGAAGCCCAGGCCCGGCCGGTGCGGATGGCGGCTGCGCGGCGGCGTTAGCACCCGCAGCCCAAAAGCCTCCACGGCCAGGTCATTGAACAGCTCGAAGCAGCGGCCACTGCGGTGTTGTTCGGCCACCTGCTCGGTGTGCGGCCCCACGTAGAGCACCTCCCGGCCTCCCATCAGGCTGTAGATCTCCAGCGGATCCGGTGGCCGATGCAGCTGTGGCGGCCGGCCGCCCTGCACCGCCAGGCTCTGGGCCACGGGCAGGAACAGACCGAGCGTGTGGGCAGAATCGCACCAGAGCGCCCCGGCCATCAGCCCACCGAGTGTCCGTTGGGTCCAGACCTGGAAGCTCTCCAGCGGGGCGTGGCTGCTGGCGTAGAAGCCGCCTTGCGCATGCAAACGCCGCAAACTGCTCAGCGGCTCGATCGGGTTTGCTTCCTCCTCGGGCTCTTGGGGATTCCAGAAATCGGTGTTGTGGTGGTCGCGGCGCAAACGTGCCAGCGCCGGCTCCACCGCCTCCGGCTGCAGCAACCCCACCTGCAGCGCTGCGAGCTCAACGGGATCCAGCTGCACCACCAGGGCCTGGTCTCCCAGGCGCAGGGCCGGCAGGGAGGAGCCCAGCCGTTCGGCCTGCACCAGCGACGGCCCCACCAGCCGGTGCCACAGCGCCGGGGCTTCCGCCAGTGCCGGGAAATGGGAAAGGGGCACCTGCTCGCCGCTTCGCCAAAGCTGTTGCAAGGAGTGGTACAGGCTCGATTCCGGCTCCAGCAGCTGCAGCGGCGTCTCCCCGGCCAGGTCGTGCAGGGGGCCCAGCAGGCTGGCGAACGCGTCCTCCAGTCCGCCTGGATCCGCCTCGATCAGGTGCTCCAGATTCACAGCCAGCTTCTGGCCCTGTCGCACCAACGTCGTGGCGCCGGGCAGGTAAGCCAGCTCAAGCTGCAGCGCTGTGCCCACCCACTCGCCCAGATCGGGCGCCATCACCTCCACCGCGCTCAGCGGCAGGGTGGATTCAGCAACGGGAGCAGTAACCCGCAGCCGTTGGGCCTGGGCCTGCAGCCGCTGCCGCAGTGGGTCCAGCACCACGGCCCGCTTCTCGCTCAGCCGGGTCGCCAGCCGAGCCACCAGCCCTTCAAGGATCTCGATCTCCGCTGTTGCAACCTCCGGCAGGGCCTCCAGGCGATCGAGTTCCAGGGCCAACGTCTCCAGGATCGCCTTGAGAACCCAGCTGGGCCTGGGATCCAGCAGTTCCAGCAAGCGGGTGAGCAGCACCAGGCAGCGCATCCCCGCTGCAGCCGTCTGGCCCACCAGCGCCTGCCAGAGCAAGCCACCGTCCTGAGCCAGCTGTAACTCCAGCACCCCCATCCAGTGCGCTGGCTCGAAGGGGCGCTCGTGCAGATCAGCCAGCAACGCGTAGAGCTGCCAGGCCCACTCGGCTCGCTCCTCTGCCGGTGCCGCACCCTCGCCGGGGCTGCAGATCAGTGGGTGGACGGTCGCTGCCAGCGCCTGAACCAGTTCCCCGTAGGCCTCCCAGAACGCTGGCGCCTGCTCCGGCACCAGCCGCACCAGCTCCACCACCACCCGGCCTGTCTCCCGGCAGCGCTCCAGCGCCAGCAACCAGGCCTGGGCCGCCAACGAGCGTTCGCAACCTTCGCGGCAGGCGGTGGCCAGGGCCGACAGCAGCCGGGGCCGGCGCCCATCCCCAGCGCCCGTGTGCTGCAGAAAGGCGATCCACAACAGCCGCCGTGCCTCCGCCTCCAGAGGCAGCTCCAGGGCCGTCTCGAGCGGCAGGCACACCAGCACCGGCTCGGGCGGAGGGCTGCCGGTGCTTGAACTCACGCTGCCAGGTTCAAGGGAGCTTCATTATGAGCGCCCCGGCCCGGTCGGTATCCCATGGTTCCTTCCACCCTTCACGACCTGCGTCGGGGCTCCTATCTGGGCCGGCTTGAATGTCTTGATGCGGAGGTGGGGCTGGTGGGCTGGGCCACCAGGCTGCCCAACGGCGATGGCCCGTCGCCGCCCCTGGAGATCCAGCTCGAGCTGGACGATCTGCTTAATCCAGCCGGTTCGATCTCTCTCGGCAGTGTGCGGGCTGAAGCCAGCCGCCCCGACCTGCGCGCCCAAGGCATCGAGGCCGATTGCGGCTTCAGCTTCCGGGGGATCGCCGGCCTCGAACTGCCACCCTGCAGCCATGGCCTGGTGTTGCGCGTCTTCTTCGATGCCGCCGACCGCACCGAACTGCCCGGCAGCCCGGTGCGGCTCGACGCCGAGCGCCACGAGGTGCTGCAGCAGATCTGCCGCGGCGGTAGCCACGGACGGGCCCGGCTCGGACCGCTGGAGGGAACCGTGGCCACGGGCTGGGCGCTGGGGGCTGAGCCGGTGCAGCTGCGCGTCGACCACGGCGACCCGCTCACGATTGAGCCGCCCCAGCCGCCCCCCGGCCTCGATTGGCCCTTCCGTTTGCCGTTGCCCGCCCACGTCTGCGATGGCAACGCCCATCACCTCCAGCTCGAAACCGCTGCCGGAGAGCGGCTCGACGAAAGCTTCGAGCTCGTTCCCTTTCAGCTCACCCCCTGGGGCGCCCTCCAGGAGCACGGCCGCCCGCCCTTCCCTGATCAACTCTCACCGCTGGCGCGGGAGCACTACCGCAGCCTCCACACCTGGTTGAGCTGGGCCGATGCCGACGGCACCCCCCTGCCGGCCGATCTACCCCTGCTGCAACGCCTGCTCTCCGGCCCCGCCGAGCTGGGCGGCGATCCCAGCGGCGGTACCGAGCCGGGGCCCGACGGCAGCGCCGTTCCCCGTCAGCCGCTGCGCTTGCCGCTGGCCGACGAGCCGCTGGTGTCGATCGTGATCCCGGTGCATGGCCATTACGCCATCACCAGGCGCTGTCTCGCCGCCCTGGCCTATGCGCCCACCCGGGTTGCCTTCGAGGTGGTCGTCATCGACGACGGCTCACCTGACGGCAGCGCTGACTGGCTCCTGCAGGAGGCTCCGGGCGTTCGTGTCGAACGTCACCCGTTTGCCCGCGGCTTCAATCAGGCCTGCTGCACAGGGGTTGCCGCTGCTCGCGGCGCCTACGTGGTGCTGCTCAACAACGACACCGAGCCCTGCGCCCGCTGGCTGGAGGAACTGCTCGATCCCTTTGATCGCTGGCCCGATACGGGTCTGGTGGGGGCCCAGTTGATCCATCCCGATGGACGCCTCCAGGAAGCCGGCGGCATTGTCTGGGGCAACGGCGAGCCCTGGAACTACGGCCGCGGCGGCAACCCCTACGACCCCCGCTACGCCTATGCCCGCCAGATCGATTACGCCAGCGGCGCCGCCCTGGCCATCCGCCGCAGCCTCTGGAACGCGGTGGGTGGCTTCAGCCCCGAATTCTCACCGGCCTACTTCGAGGACACCGATCTGGCCTTCAAGGTGCGCCAGGCCGGCTTCAGCGTGCGCTACGCGCCGCTGGCCCGCATCGTCCATCACGAAGGCGTCAGCAACGGCACCGAAGCCGAAACCGAGAGCGGGCTCAAGCGCTATCAGGTTCTTCACGCCCCCCTTTTCCGCAGCAAGTGGGCCCACGCCTTCGAGGGCAGCAGCGAGCCCGACTTCCACGAAGCCCATCGCCTCAAAGACCGGGGCATCACCGGCCGGGCCCTGTTCATCGACCACGAAACGCCACGACCCGATCGAGACGCCGGCAGCTATGCCGCCGTGGTGGAGATGGAGCTGGTGCAGGCCCTTGGCTGGAAAGTCAGCTTTTTCCCCTCCAACCTCGCCTGGCTCGGGGCCTACAGCGAAGACCTGCAGCGCCGGGGGATCGAGGTGCTGCACGCCCCCTTCGTGCTCTCGCTCGATCAGCTGCTGCGTGAGCGCGGTGAGGAGTTCGAGCTCATCTACCTCACCCGTTACACCGTGGCCACGGCCGCCCTTCCGCTGATCAGCCAGCACGCCCCCCAGGCGCGGCGGCTGTTCTGCAATGCCGATCTCCACCATCTGCGCCAGTTGCGCGCCACCCGCGCCGCGGGGCTTCAAGGCGAGGAGGAACAACGGGCGCTCGCCGCCGTTCAGGAGGTGCGGCGCCAGGAGAACGCCACCATGCGCCAGATGGATCTCACCTTCAGCTACTCAGAGGTGGAGCGGGCGGTGATCGAATCCGAAAGCCTCGGTGAGGTGGCCACGGCGCCCTGTCCGTGGGTGGTGGAGGGGCCCGAGGCGCCGGCCCCGCTCCACGAGCGCCGTGGCCTCGCCTTCCTCGGCAGCTACAACCACCCCCCCAACCGCGATGCCGTGCACGCCTTCCTCGAGCAGGTGTGGCCCGAGCTGCGGCAGCGTTCACCCGAGCTTGAGCTCCATCTCTATGGCAGCCAGCTCGGCGCCGATCTCGCCCAGGCCTGGGGGGCCGTGCCCGGCGTGGTGGTGGCGGGCTGGGTGGCGGATCCAGCCAGCGTCTATGCCCGCCATCGCCTCTTCGTGGCCCCGCTGCGCTCCGGCGCCGGCATCAAGGGCAAGGTGGTGGCCGCCGCCGCCCATGGCCTCCCCCAGGTGCTCAGCCCCCTGGCGGCGGAAGCCACCGGCCTGAGGGATGGACAGGAAGTGGTCATCGCCAACAGTCCTGATCAGTGGATTGGGGCCATCCTGGAGCTCACTTCCAACGATGACGCCTGGCGGGCCATGAGCGCCGCCGCCCACACCTATGCCGCCCAGACCTGGAGCCGCAGCCGCGGTCTCCGCTTGATGGCCGAAGCCCTCCAGCGCCTGGATCTTCCCGTTTCTCTTCCCTCCAATTCTCTTCCCTCCAAATAAGTCTTCCCTCCTGAGCCATGAATGCCCCTGCTGCACCATCTCCAGAACAGCCGGTACGCACCACGATGCGCGAGCCGTTGTCGGGTCTGCCGGAGAAGGCCGAGGTGGAGATCGCCCCCGGCCGGCCCTGGCTCTCGGTGAACGAAACCAACGTTCTGGCCCGCCGCCATGGCCTCGGCCCCGCCCTCGCCCAGGCCTGGGTGCTTGAGCAGCTGCTTGAGGCAATCCCTCTGCCTGAGGCGGAAGAAAAAACGCTGATGCGAACCTTCCTGGAGCGTCTGGGTGTCAAGGACGACTCCACCGTGGCCGGCTGGCTGGAAGCCCAGCGCCTCAGCTTCGACGACCTGCGGGCCCTCGCCACCAAGCCGCGCCGGCTGGAGGTCTTCCGTCAGCAGCGCTGGGGTGATGAGGCCGAGGCGCGCTTCCTCGAGCGCAAGCTGGAACTCGACCAGGTGGTGTACAGCTTGCTGCGCAGCCGTGATCAGGATCTCGCCGAGGAGCTCCATCAGCGCATCCTCGAGGGCGAGGACGACTTTGCCGACCTGGCGGCCCAGCATTCCAGCGGCCCTGAGCGCCTCACCCGCGGGCAGATCGGCCCGGTTCCCCTGGCCGCCGGCCATGAGTCGATGGTCTCCCGACTGCGGGTCGGCAGCCCAGGCCAGCTCTGGCCACCCTTCCAGGCCGGCGACTCCTGGGTGGTGCTGCGTCTGGATCTGCACATCCCCGCCCAGTTGACCGACGAGACCCGCGCCCGCATGCTTGAGGAGCTGTTCCAGCAGTGGTTTCAGGCCCGCGTCAAGTTGCTTCTTGAGGGTGAACCCTTGCCGGCCCTGCCTCCTCTGTCATGACGTACGCCGGATCGACCGCCGCAGGACCGACCGCCACCCAGGGTCTGGGTCTAGTGCTCAGGGGGTTCACCCCTTTTGAGAGCCTCCCTGCCGAGCTCGGCACCGGCCTCGACGGTCTGCTTGAGCCCTGCCGCTTCCGCATGGGCCAAACCCTGCTGCGTCCAGACGTGCTTCCCGATGGCCTCCTGCTGATCCAGGAGGGCCAGATCCGCAGCCTCGGCCCCGAGCCCGGCGGCACTGGCCTGCGCACGATCGAGCGGCTCGGCCCCGGCTCCCTGGTGGGCTGGGCCGGCATCCTGCGTGGCCAGCCCTGTGAGCACCTGCGGGCCTCCAGCGAAGTGACAGCCCAACGGCTTCCCGCAACGGCTTTCCGCGATCTGCTGGCGGGCTATCCCTCGCTCTCGGCCTGGTTCCAGACCCATCTCGGCGCCGCCGAACTGCACACCCTGCTCACCGCCCTCGCTGGCCGTGACCCCCTGCACCGCTCGCTGCTGGAAGAGTGGCCGGCCCCAATGGCGGCGGCCCGCGTTCGCAGCTTGGTGCCCGGCCTGGAAACCTCCCTCGGCCTGCCGCCGGGATTCCGCTGGTATGCCAGCAGTGGGCTGCCACTGGCCGAAGCCTGGACCGATCGGCCCCTGCTTCCCTTGGCCCCGGGCGCCCCATGGTTGCGGCTCGTGGGTTTTGCCGATGCGTCTGCCACGCCCGCTGCCACGCCCGGCCCACCAGCCAGGCAAGCGCCGACACCAGCGCCTGCCGCCGTACGCGCCGAGGTGCTCGGCGCCGACGACTTCAGCCCCTCGCCACCGCCGCCACCGATCCGCCGCGAGGGGAGCACTGCGGAGCTCTCCCTTGGACGAGCCAGTGGCCCCCGTGACATTCCGATCGCCATCTGCCGCGCCCTGGCTGATTATTTCGGCCTTCCCATCAATCGCGACGCGCTGATCGATCAGGTGGACGCGACCTTGCAGCGCCAGGATCAGCTCAATCTGGTCAACATCGGCCAGATCATGGATGCTCTCGGCCTGCGCGTGGTGCTCACCCGTGTGCCAGCCGATCGCCTCGGCCGGGTGCCCACCCCGGCCGTCCTGATGCAGAACGGCCACATCGGCCTGCTTGATGGTGTCGACCCCGATGGTCAGGCCCGCCTGCTCGAAGCGGAACTCGGCCTGGTGCGGGTGCCCTGCTCCGAACTCGTCACCCATGAGGGTGGTTTAACCGAGTTACTGATCTTCGAGCGCAAGCCCGGTGCCAAGCAGGCCCGCTTCAACTGGGGCTGGTATGCCCCCTTCGTGCGCGAACACCGGCGTGAGTTCGTGGAGGTGGGTGTGGCCTCCCTGGTGATCAACCTGCTGGAGTTGGTCACGCCCCTCGGCATCATGGTGCTGATCAATCAGGGCATTCGCAGTCGAAGCATCGGCGCCGTGATCAGCATCGGCGCGGCGATGGTGCTGGCCAGCCTGGTGTCGGCGGTGCTCAAGACCCTGCGCAGTTTCATCTTCACCGAGACAGCCAATCGCATCGATCAGGAGGCCAAGGGCACGATTCTCGACCATCTCGTGCGCCTTCCCCAGGATTTCTTTGACAGCCGTCCGGTGGGCCGGATCACCTTCTATTTTTCCCAGCTCGATCGGCTGCGTGAATTCCTGGTGGGGCGCAGCATCCCCACCATCGTTGACTTTCTGTTCACGCCCATTTTCATAGCGGTGCTGCTCATCTTCAGCCCGCTGCTCACCCTGATCACGCTCAGCACGCTGCCGCTGATCATTGGGCTGGCCCTGGTGGCCAATCCCTTGGTTGACAGCCAGATCAAACGCAGCATGGCCGAATCGGTGAACACCTACAGCTATCTCACCGAATCGATCACCGGCATCCAGACGATCAAATCCCAGAACGCCGAACTCAAAACCCGCTGGGAATTCCAGAACCGTTACGCCCGCTTCATCGGCGAAGACTTCAAGCTCAAGATCACCAAGGAAAGCCTCACCAACCTCGCCTCCTTCATCGGCGATCTCAATCAAGTGTTGGTGATGAGTTTCGGCATCTTGCTGGTGATCCGCGGTGACCTGTCGGTTGGCGTGCTGATCGCCTTCCGGATCCTCGGGTCAAAAATCACCGCTCCGATGGTCAAGCTGGTGGACACCTGGCAGCAGTTCAAACAGGGCTCCCAACAACTGGAGATGGTCGCCGATGTTGTCGATCGTCCCACCGAGCAATCCTTGGAGGAATCACAGAACATCCCGATGCCGCCGATCCAGGGCCGGGTGCAGTTCGTGGATCTCTCTTTCCGTTTCAACGACAGTGGACCGCTCACCCTCGATGGCATCAACCTGGAGATTCCCGCTGGGGCTTTTGTTGGCCTTGTCGGCAGTTCCGGCAGTGGCAAATCCACCCTGCTGAAGTTGTTGCCACGCTTCTACCCGCCGTTGCAGGGCAAGGTGCTGATCGACGGACTCGACATCAACAAAGTGGAGCTCTATTCCTTGCGCCGCCAGATCGGTGTGGTTCCGCAGGATTCGCTGCTCTTCGATGGCACGGTGCGCGAGAACCTGTTGCTGGTCAAACCCGATGCCACCGCCGCCGAGATGATCCGCGCCACCCGCATCGCCTGCGCCCATGACTTCGTCATGGCCATGCCCAAGGGCTACAACTCCGATGTGGGTGAACGCGGAGCGGGCCTCTCGGGCGGCCAGCGCCAACGCCTTGCCCTGGCGCGGGCGGTGCTCCAGAACCCACGCATGCTCATCCTCGATGAGGCCACCAGCGCCCTCGATGCCAACACTGAGCGACAGGTCTGCATCAATCTCTTCGAAGCCTTCCGGGGACGCACCGTGTTTTTCATCACCCACCGGCTCAGCACCATCCGTCCCGCCGACACGATCGTGTTGATGGACAAGGGAGCCATCATGGAAATGGGCAGTCATCAGCAGCTGATGAATCAGCAGGGCTGGTATTACGCCCTGACCATGAGCCAGAACCACGAAGGGATCAGCTGATGGGACGCACCCATCCCCCCTCGGATCCCGGCAGCGGCCTGGTCGGCTTCTACGAGCGCTGCCTCGGCTGGGTCCGCTCCCCTTCCTCCCGCCGTCCCGCCGTTGATCAGCGCATCATCCCGGTGCAGGTGGATCTGGTTGGCGAGGCTCCAGCCCCAGAATCTGCCCATGAAGCTCTCCCCGAGGGCACCCCGAGCGTGCCTTTCGGCGGAGGCTTGGCCACCACGGAAGCGGCAGGCAGCCCCACGCCCTGGCAGTTCCGCGAGACGGTGCTGCTGCGCAAGAGCCGCCGTTCCTCCAGCCTGCTGCTCTGGACGGCCATCGGCGCCACGGGCGCGGTCACGGCCTGGGCCTTCCTCGCCCCCCTGGCGGAAACGATCGCTGTGCAGGGCAAGCTCGAGCCCGGCAGCAGCGTCCAGGACATTGAGGCACCCGTTCCTGGCCTTGTGGAGGCCGTGCTGGTGGAGGAAGGAGACACGATCCGCCAAGGCACCCCGCTGATCCGCTTTGATCTGCGCGACGCCCGCAGCAAGCTCGCTGCTGCCGAGGACGTGCGCAACCGCCTGGACAACGAGAACCGTATTTTCGCCGCCACCCTGGGAGAGCCGGCCGCCCTCGGATCCCTCTCTCCCAATCAGCGCCTGCAGCTGGAGAGCCAGGCGGACAAGCAACAAAGTGAACAGCAAGCCGCCCTTGAGGATCTCCGCAAAGCCCAGGCTCGCCTCCAGGGTCTGAGCGTGAGCCTGGCCAATGCACGCAACATCGAATCCCGTTTCGCTGGTTTGGTGGCCAGTGGTGCCGCCAGCGAGGTGCAATTGCTGGAGGCCCGCAACCGCGCCCAGGATTTCTCCACCCAGATCAGTGAAACGCAGCGGGAGATCAATCGGCTCCGGTCGGTGCTCGACAACACCCGTTCGAGCTCCAGCGTGGATCTGCGCAGCCGCATCGAAACAAACCTCAAGGAGATCAGCCGGCTGGACGGCGAAATCCGTCAGGCGCGCCTGCAGATCCAGTACGGATTGCTGTCTTCTCCCAGCGATGGCATCGTCTTTGACATCGACGTCAGTCCCGGCAGCGTGGTAATGGCCCAGGCCGAACCCCTGATGAAGGTGGTTCCCCAGGACGGCCTGCGGGCCCGGGTCTATCTGCCCAACACCGCCATCGGCTTTGTGCAGGTTGGCCAGAGCGCCGATCTCTCGATCGATGCCTTCGACGCCAGCGATTTCGGTCGCATCCCCGCTCGCGTTGAGCGCATCGGCTCCGACGCCCTCACCACCGAGCAACAGGCCGAGGTGCTCGGTACCGAGGCCACTGGTCTGTTCTTCCCTGCCGTGCTGCAGCTCAGCCAGCAGAAGTTCAACCTTGGAAACGACAAAAGCGCTCCGCTGAAGGCCGGCATGTCACTTACCGCCGACATCAAGATCCGCGAGCGCCGCTTCATCAACATCCTCGGTTCCTTCTTCGACAACCAACGCCGCAATCTCGAGCGGATGCGCTGATGACCCGTAAGCGCCGTGCGGCCGATCCCTCCTGGTGGTCGCACGTTCCCGCCAATCAACGCCCCAAGCGTCAGCTGGGAGCGTTGATGCTGCGCCTGCGCGAGGCGATCAGCCGCAGAAACGTTCTGATCAGCGCCTTGTTCACCGCCTACATCGCGATTTGCCTCGGGCTGCTGCTCTCAGGCACCGGGTCGGTGGCGGTGCTGGCCTCCCTGCCCCTGCTGCTGGTCCCTCCGGTCGGTTGTCTGGCCTATTGGCTCCTCTGGAAAGAATTCCATCACTGAAAAACCGATGGAACGGCAGGGCGCTGCAGGCTGGCGATGTCCTGCAGCAGCCACGCGGGGATGAACTGCTCGCCGCCCCCGAACTGGATCTTGCCGGGCGGAAAGAACGGCAGCACCGCCAGCAGCACCGCCAACGCTCCAGGCTTCTTCATGTCAGCCACATGCGGGGCCAACTGATCGCGAACCTGTTGATCCTCCGGCCCCAGCGTTTCACGGCCGAAACCGCTCGCCATCAGGTTGCGGAACAGCTGGCCGAAGGAGGTCTGATACAGGGCCTGCAGCTGGTCGCGATTCACATCCAGCCAGATCTGCCCCATTTGCCGCCGCAGGGCGGAGAGCTCGCGCTTCACCTCGGCATCGGAGGGATCGATCGTGTAGAGGTTCACCAGGCCGCTCATCCGGCCAATAAATTCCTTGTTCTGGATCAGGGCCATGGCCTCATTGCCACGCTTCGGCGCAATCGCCGGCGGAACACCCTGCTGAACGGGTGCCGGTGCCTGATGCGGTGTCTGAGGCCTTGGGGCCGGCACGCCACCGGAAGGTCCGAGCAGACCCGCCGGCTGGCGCAGTTGCTGCAGCAGGGAGGGATCGAAGAGGGTGGCGTAGTCGGTCAGAAACCAGCGTGGAATCTGGCGGAGGGGGTCGGCCACACGCATCTTTCCCCTTGGGAAGTAAGGGATCGCCGCCAGCAGCATGTTGAACGTTTCGGGCCGGTCGAAGCGGCTGAGGATGCGTTGGCTCAGCTCCGCTTTCCAGCGCTCCTCCTCGGCAAGAAGCGGCTGGGCGCTCATCGGCCCCGCGATCAGCAGGCGATAACACGCACCGATCGGTGAGCGGTAGAGAGCCTCCAGCTGGTCGACGGGCGCGGAGAGCCAGAATCTTGAGAGGCAATGGCGCGCCCCCTGCGCTTCCACCAGGTGCAGGGGGGTCGGGCTCTGGCCGAACTGCTGGAAGATGGCCGCCACCCTGGCGGCCGACCAGGGGGTGATCGGCGGCAGAACCCCGGGAATTCCAGCGGATTCCGGCTCGCGCAAGGGGCTGCCGGCTGGCAGTGACTCCCTTTCGGCGGCGCTGGAACGACCCACCAATCGATTCCAAATCCGTTTGCGAAGCGACAAGGTGACTCCTTGCTGACGGCAGCGAAATCCTACGTAATGTTCCCAGATGAACCTGTTGTTCATCCATCAGAATTATCCCGGCCAGTACAGACAACTGGCCCCGCTGTTGCGTAGTCATGGACACAACGTTCTTGGCCTCGGAGCCTCCACGAGGCCGGAGCTGGCTGATCCATTCCGTCTCGATTACGGCTGGACAGATGAACCGGTCGCCGATGGCCTCTGCGACGCCACGCTTGAACACCATCTCCGCCGCGCTGCCAGGGTCGCCAAGCGCTGTCAGCAACTCAAAGATGATGGGTTCCAACCCGACGCCGTCTTTTTTCACAGCGGCTGGGGTGAGGGCCTTTACCTGGCCGACGTCTGGCCGCTGGCGGTGCTGATCTGCTATCCGGAGCTCTATGCCGGGCCTGAACTGCTCGGCTATGGCTTCGATGCCGAACTCGGTTCAGCTTCCGCAGCCGCCCGTCAGTTGCTCAGGCGACAGAACCTGATGGCACTGGCCGCCATCGCCGATAGCGATGCGGTGATCGTGCCCACCCTGTTCCAGCGCGACACGTTTCCGTCCCACCTCCGCAGCCGCCTGCATGTGATCCATGAGGGCATCGACAGCGAGCACGTGAAACCCCATCCCCGCAGGCAGCTGCAACTCACCCCCGAACTGCTGCTGCGCCACGGCGATCCGGTGATCACCTTCGTCAACCGTCAGCTCGAACCGCTGCGGGGATTTCGCACGCTGATGCGGGCTCTGCCCACTGTTCTGGGCGAGCATCCCACCGCCCAGGTGGTGCTGGTGGGGGGCAGCGGCCCTGGCTATGGAGCTGCCTCCAGCCATGCAGAAGGCTATCCAGGCGAACTGCTCAGCCAGCTGGGCGATGGCCTTGATCAAGGTCGCGTCCATTTCGTCGGCCAGCTCCCCTATGACCTGCTGATCGGACTGCTGCAGGTGAGTGCGGCGCATGTGTATTTCACCTATCCCTATGCCCTCTCCTGGAGCCTGCTCGAGGCGATGGCCTGCGGTGCCCTGATCGTGGGATCCGACAACGCCCCTGTCACCGAAGTGATCCAGGACGGCCGCAATGGCTGCCTCGTGCCGTTTCACGATCCGGATCGGCTGGCGGCGTGCCTGCTGGAGGTGCTGCGCGAGCCCGAACGGTTCGCGCCCTTAGCCGCCGCTGGCCGTCGCACGATCGAAACGCGCTACGGCCTCCGTGATTGCGCCGATCAATACCTGCAGCTGATCGGCAGCCTCAACATGCTCAGAGCGCCCCAGCAGGCTCGGCATCCAGCGCCGCCAGCACCGCTTCGATAACGGAGGTCCAGTCGCCCGCCACAGGCTGGCGGAACAACCTCAGGTTGGCGTACCAGGGGCATCGATCCGTGTGCCTGTGCCAGCGGGGATCGGCGGCCAACGGAAGCAGCACCCAGCCTGGATGGCCCAGGGCCCCGAGCAGGTGGGCCATGGCCGTATCCACCGTGATCACCCGATCCAGCTCAGCCACGAATTCCGCCGTGTCGGCGAAATCCATCGTGGCGGGCAGCGCCTCCTGGAAGAGGGCGTTGATGGCGGCGGGCGGATCTCGGTCTGGCCCCACCTGCAGGTTCACCACCCCATAGCCACGTTGCCGCAGCCTCACTAACAGTTGCTCCAGCGCTGCTGGTGGTAGGGATCGCTGCTGGTATTCCCGTGCCTGAAAGGGATCCTCCAGCTTGCGCCCCGCCGCCCAGACCACACCGATTCGACCTGCAGGCCCATGGCGCCACCGAATCCAGGTGGGGTCGCGCAGGTAGGGCTGCTTGCTGGGCTCGCCTGGATGGGGCGCTCCACCGAGATGGTGGGGCAGGCTGAGCAGAGAAACGTGTGGGCCCGCGCAGGCGGGCGGGGTGATCTCCGCCTTCGCCAGCACCTGGGGAGCGCGCGGAAGCCAGCTCAGACCCCGCTCCAGCAGGCGCACCAGGCTCGGCTCCACTTCAACAAGGGGCGTGGGAGCTTCGGGCGGGAGGCTACTGATGAGCCTGGGTATCCAGCGCCCGTACTGGAGCGTGTCCCCGAGCCCTTGCTCGCTCCAGATGTGCAGAGGCCCATCGGTCTGGATCAGGGAGGCGATGGCTCCATCCCAACAGGGGCCGCTTCTGTAAACGGGCTGGCCGGCAATGTCGAGGCGCCGCTCCGCCGCGGCATAGGCCTCCTGGTAGCGCCCAAGGCCGATCAGCACCTGGCTGTGGTTCCACGCCGTGAGCGGGTCAGGATCCAGCTGGCGGCTCTCGCTGTAGGCGCGATCGGCGGCTTCGAATGTTCCGAGATCGCGCAGGGCATTGCCAAGCCCACGCAGTGAAATTGGACAGCGCGGGGCCAAGAGCAGGGCCCGCCGATAGGCGGTCCGCGCCGCATGGGACTGGCCAGCGAGCCAGGCGACGTTGCCCTGATTCGCCAGGATCCGATGGTCGCTCGGCGCCAGTGCGGCGGCAGCTTCGTAAAAACCCCAGGCCTGCTGCCAGGCGAAGGCTCGCTCAGCTTTGGCCGCGTTGCTGAGATGCGCCTCGATGTCCAAGTTGCGAAATGGGGCAGCGCAAGCTCAGTGAACCAGGGCTGCCCAAGCCCTGCGCCAAGACCGATTTAAACAGGTATTAGATTTGCTTATGCAAATAGTGCATCTCTGTAAATATTTGCTATTTCATGCTCGTGAGCCAGGGATTGTGTCGTCCTTGGTACGTTATGGTGTGAAATGCGCGCGCTCAGCCGCCTAAAAAATGGCGTGGGCAATCCCATGTTGCAGCAAGTGTAGCCTTGATTACATGGCTGGTTGAGTCAGCAACTTTATCTCAGGTATCTTGTCTGGCCTTGCGCTGGAAGGGGTTTCGACCGGCCTTTTGCCCTTAGCCCTGCCACGTGTAGCCGCCTTAAGTAGCGCCGCGCACATTTCTCAATGAGACCCGCATGAGCATGTGGGGATATCACCGTCAAACAATCCTGAAGCGGTTCTGCTGGGTTATGTTTGGTCAACCAACGGAGGAAGGTCAATTTCCGCGATGGCTCTTTTACAACTCCATCGAATAGTCGCCGCTAATGCCTTCCGCTAGCAGTCTTTCCCTGGGTCAATCAGACTTTGCTCTCGTTCCAGATTCCGACGGCCTTGGCACCCCGAATGTTCAGGGGCCGTTCAACGGCGGTTCCTCTACTTCCTTCTTGGTTAACAATGCGGTGGTGGGATCGCCGATTGAAAACCTCACCCTAAATACGGATTTATCCCCTCCCACATCAAGCACGAACGTTTCGTTTGGTAGCGCAGTTTCAGGCTTGGATGCCAATCTTGGCGATGGGGCAGATACAATTGCCTTCAACTCTGCGGTTGTAGATTCCACCATTTTCACAGACTTGACCCCCACTTCAGGTGCTGGAGGTGGTGATCGTTTTGTTGCTAATGGCGGTGTTTTTGGCACCACCATTAACACAGGTGCTGGTAACGACACCCTGCTGTTCTCCAAGGAGCTCTTCGATTCAACCATTGCCACTGGTGCGGGCAATGATCAAGTCACCGTCAATCCTGGCTCTTTTGTTTCTAACTCTTCCTTCTCACTGGGGGACGGCAACGACGTACTGACCTTCCAAGGTGTTGTTTTTGGCTTCGGCGAAACGTCCAGCATCAGCCTTGGAACAGGTGCAGACACTCTGATCTTCGGTTCTAATAGCTACGTTGCCGGCTATAGCATTGATTTGGGCGGTGCTGATGCTGCCATCGACAGCGTTACCTTCAGCTCCGGAATCCGCGAATCCAACGCCTTACAGATCACTGGCGCCAGTGCTGGAGACGTCCTGTTGATTGGGGCAGGTTCCTTCGCAGGAACCTGGGCCTTCGAGGACGGGACTGGCTTCACCGACGGAAGCGACACACTCACCTGGCTCACCTGAGCTTCAGGAACGATTCAGGCCGGTCAGCCCTTCGGGGTTGGCCGGTCTTTTTTTTGTCCTTCGATTCCAGGCGATTGCTGAGTACCGCCCATCCCTGGCCGGCCTGCGCCGTTGGAGAGCTTCTGGCTGTCGGAAATCTGCTCGAAGCTCGTGCCCTCCTCCATGCCTGGCTCGAGCGGGAACTGAGCCAGGAACCGGAAGCCGCTGGACGGCAAAACTTGCGCAATCCGGGCCTTTGGGCGGCATTGGCGGATGTGGTCGAACGCACCAGCGACCAACACCTGCTGGAGCGGTACTGGCACTATCTCGATCGCGTTGTGCCAACGCCTTCGCCCACCGGCGTTTTACCGCTTCTGGGGGTGCCGATCCTCAACCGGATCGATCTGCTCCACAGGCTTCTTGCCAGCCTCGACGTACCAGTCGAAACGCTCGCCATCGTTGACAACAGTTCTGCCGATGACGCCAACGGGCAGAACAAACTGCAGCAGGAGCTGCAGTACATCCAACAGCGTGGCCATCCATTGATCCAGGCCATTGAGATCGCCAGACCGTTCGGAAATCTCGGGGTGGCTGCCAGCTGGAATCACATCTTGAGCAGCTTCCCGGAGGCTTCGCTGGCCCTTCTTGCCAACAATGACGTCTGTTTTGCTGCTGGGGTGCTGGCGGCTGCTCTTGAACGCGTGAATGCGCGCCGCCCGCAGTGGCTGCCGCTGCTGCCCGCACCTGGCGAATACTCCGCTTTCCTGATCACGGCCCCCACCTGGAACCGCATCGGCCTGTTCGATGAACACTTTTATCCCGCTTACCACGAGGATCTCGACTACCGCGACCGGCTCAGAGCCGATCCAATGGTGGAGGTGCTCGACGGCTCCTTCTGCCAGGCCGCGATGCTGAACGCCAATCCACTTAGCAGTGCCACGATCGAAAGCGATCCGCGTCTTGCTGCTCACAATCAAGCCAGCTTCGCCATGAATCGCCTCTGGTATCTGAGTCATCGCCGCCTGCGGCACGATCCCCGCGGCGCCTGGGTTCGGCGCTGGCTGAGCCAGTGGAAAGACTGAGAACCATGGCGGAGATCGATCCAGCGGAGCGGGACTGGCAGAAGGTCGAAGCGCTGTGCCGGCAGGGTCTGCAGCACAGTCCCCACGACTGGCTGCTATGGCAGCGTCTCGGCAGCAGCCTGGAGGAGCGCCAACTCTGGGATCAGGCCGAAACCCTCTGGCGCCATCTCACCCGGCGCTTTGATGACAGACCCGAGCCCTTTCTCGCCTTAGCAGCGCTCCAGCGCCGCAGGGGCTCACCCGAGGCGGCCAGAATTGTTTTGAAGCAGGCCCAAGAGCAACTCGGCCCTAACCCCGAGCTGAGCCGCTCTCTTGATGTCATCGACGATCCGTGGTTTCTCAGCTCCAACGCTGGGGGGCTCACGCCCCAGTCCCCAGCCACGGATGTGGCCACCACGCTGCAAGCAGCGAACGACCACCTCCAACTGGGCCGGGCTCCTGAAGCCGAGGCCGCGTTCCTCAACCTGATCACGGCCCGGCCATTCGCCCTGCCCTTCCACCGGTCCTTGGCCGCGCTGCGCCAAAGGCGTGGAGCCCATGCCCTCGTGATCGATCAGCTCACCCCCCTGTTCGCAGCACCGCTGGAGCTGGCTCGGCTGGAGCCTCCCGACCTGATCCATGCCCTGGTGGCCAGTCTTCTGCAGCTCGAACGCTGGGAAGCCTTAGATCTCCTGCTGGCCGATCTGCGCCCGCGGATTCCCGATGATCCCGTTCTCGCCTGTGCCAACGTCCGCAGGCTGCTTGTTCAGAATCAGGAGATCGAGGCCCTGGCGGTGCTGCGACAGCTGCTCAGGGCGCGTTCCGGTGAGGCCCCTGCCTTGGCGCTGCTTGGCGAAACCTTGGCAAGGCTCGGTGAGGAGGGTGAGGCGATCGCGGCCTTTTCGAAAGCCCTGGCCGTCGACCCCCATCTCGATGGTGTGGCCGAACAACTGGAGCACAGCCAGCGTTCCATTCTCTGGAAAAAAGGGGAGTCGGCCTTGCAGCAGGCGCAATGGGCAGAGGCAGCCCAGGCGTTCCGCTGGCTTCTCGATCGGTACCCCAACGACAAACCAGCCCTCGCCCGCCTTGATCTCCTTGCCAACCTGGATCCAGCCAACTGGAGCCCTGCCGCTGGCGTCGATGGCGCCGATTCACACCGCCGCCGTCTGGCCGAATTTGCGGCGTTTCTTGATCAGATCGCAGCGCGGATCACCGCTCACAACGTCGCGCTGTCCTGAACCTGATCGAGCTGGTCACGCCAGCGCTCCAACTCGATCAGCACACGTTCCATCGGGGCCAACTGGGCCTGCAAATGATCGTGCCATGGCTGGCTCTGCTGATCCGCCGGACCCGTTGCCATCGCCTCAAGCAGGGAACGCAGCTCGGAGTGAATCGTCTTGAGCGGCAGGCCCAGGGCTTCCAGGCTGTGTTTCGTGTGCTCCCGGTCCAATCTCCTCTGTTCGCGGCATTGGTCGAGTTCAGCCGCGCATGTGTGCAGGAGGCTCTCGGCGCGCAGGAGCAAGTGGTCGGTCTGGCTCCAGAGGGGATCCTCGGCTTGGGCCATGGTTGGAAAACGCGAGGAAGGGGAAGCCATTCTGATTAGCCTGGGCACGGTGTCTTCAAATCATGTTGCAAGCCCATCGAAGGTGGCCACCACTACATCCTGAGTGGTTTGCATCAAATACAGTTGTGATACATTCCAGGGCTCATTATGACCCGGCCGAGAACGGAATCCTCCCTGCCCTCCATCTTAAGAATGGCCTGGCTAGCTGCTAAGGGCCAATGTGCAATCCTTATGTGTCCCGCGTCAAGCCCCTTGGCCGCTTGGCGTCAATCAAGTTGGCCGGTGAGGCCCCCTGAGCTGCTCCGCGGTTGCCTGTGACGACAACCTCTCTCCGGCGACACGAAATCTTGCCCAGCTCCGG
>Ga0222666_1000327_pt1 | contig 29685 bp, 15 predicted proteins | sample AntAcemetagen655_FD_181710 | JGI IMG/M metagenome (GOLD analysis project Ga0222666, IMG submission 181710) | Saline water microbial communities from Ace Lake, Antarctica - #655 | ecosystem: Environmental > Aquatic > Non-marine Saline and Alkaline > Saline | place: Antarctica: Ace Lake...
CAGCTCGAAATTTTTCAGGATTTTTTATCACCCAGCGGTTCAGTGTACTTGGCGTAGATCTGGTCGCGGGTGATATTGAGTTCTTTTTCCGTATCGCGGATCGGAACATCTGCCAGCATAAAAACTTCATGTGAAGGGAAGATGCCGAAGTAATCGTTCGCGAAGACAATGAGTTTGTTTTGATTAAGGACCTTAAGTTTTCGCCGGTACATCTCCCAGGTACTCGGTTTTCCCAGGGCTTCGAGTTTCAGTTGATCTTGCTGCCATTTTAGGAAGGCTGTGGTGAGTGCTTTCATGGCCATGGTCATGAATACTTGAACATGGACCCCTTCTTTCGTTTTTTTGGGCGGGTGTTCAAAGTGCCAGTTTTGTTTTACCTCACGGAAAAGTTTATTTTCCATGAGGCTTCGGTCGTCATAGCGGTCAAACGTTATGAAGGGGTCTTTCACATCCATGTTCGTTATGAACACAACCTGTTTATCAGGTGGGGGGACCTGGTTGTCCCACTTTTTGACAACCACTGCATTGAGAGGGATGGTTTCATAATCTTTTTTGGCGGTATTGGCTTTGGAACCTTTCGGGTTAAACCAGTCGCATGTCATAAGGTCCGGAACGGCCACCAAAGTAGTGGACACTTTTTCGATATAGCGTTTTTTGCCGTAACCACGAGGCACTGAAACCTCACGGGTTACAGGGGGAAGGTCGGCATGATCTAACGCCAACTGCCGAGCATCTTTGGCAGCTTCCATATTTCTTTTCAGGGGAACAACGAATTCAAGCCCCTGCAGGTCAATGTCGTAGAGTACTTTTCCATCGAGAAATCCACGATCAAGCACCAGAGAGTCAATTGTGCTAAAAGGGTTTACATTTTTTTTTGCCTGTTCCAACACCGCGAGGATATGGAGATTGTCCGGTTTTTCAATGGTATCGATTTTGATGGCCAAAGGTATGCCTGATTTTATTTCATAGATGGCCCATACCTTCCAACCATAAAGAGTGACTTTGACCTCTTTGAGTTCACCGATTTTTCTACGGCCGCGTGCCTTGACCCTCCGTTTATGGGTGACAGTACCGCATCCCTTGAATTTGGCCGTGGTTTCATACAAAGTGCAGTCACCAGCGGCTTTTATGGTTTTCGGGAAAAGTCCCTCTTTGGCCAAATGTTGAATGCAGCGATTGAAAAAGTTTTCAATTTTCCTGGGAGAAATGGTAACAATGTGCTTGGCAACGGTATCCACACACAGAGCACCTCTGAATTCTGGTACGTATGTCTTGCGGAGTTTTTCGCCTCGCTTGCAGCTACCATTTTTGACCTGATGTGCATTGAAGCCACACATGCTCATGAGCAGTTCATCGGTGAGCATCAGATCGGTCATCTGATCCATTTTTTTGATAGCGCCGACGACTTTCATTAAAAAAACAAGGAGTATCTGAGCAAAAGAGACATTTTTTCTTTGTTGTTTTTCAGGATCAAGACACTCCAGCAGAGGAAAAACTTCAATGTCCCGGAGATAATTGAAGAAGGAATCAAACAAGGTGGCTTCATTCATGGCATAAACGACGTCCATTTCGTGGTGATGGAAAAGGTATTCTGCAACCCTGCCATCATCCCGCTCGGCGGTGTGCCAAAAAAGTCTTTTGCAGAGGGTATCTTGTAATTGTTTTCGCGAGGCCATGGGAGAGATTAAACATAAACTGAAACACATGTCAAGCCAAGGGTGCAGTTTTTTCCTAATGATATCAATAGCTTACGGCGACATTTTTTTAGGGCTGGATGCGGTTTCATGCCCTTGCGCATCCCCCCCTCCCGCGTCTACATATGATCATGCGACCTGGTGCGTCTCCGCGCCTCAGAGGTGCATTCTCGTGGTAAAATGAAATTGGAGAATGAAATCAATATATTGCAATTTTTTTTGAAAAAATGTACTTTTTTCGATCCTTATATCGGAGTTTTAGTGTCTCTTGTATAAATGTTGACACTGGCTATTTTTGGTACTAGAAAAGTAAACGCGACAAAGATTCCGAACAAAAGGTCACTTCTCTTACGCTCAAAAAACCTGTGACCATGATTTGCGACTTCACAAAACCGCAAGTCAACCTGAAAGGAATTCGGGTTAGATGTTCTCAGAATTGAGCCCCATCAGAATAGAGAATATCGCTTGCGGCTCCGCCATTTGGTCCGCTATACGGAGAACTGCCGGATTTCCCTCCTTTCCTCTTCTTGCCCCGATGGATTTGCAGAGGCCAAAGATCTGTTTGCCTCTCTTTTCATTTATGGAAACCCTCGTTAAGCATCGGTATAAGCCTCTTTTTGAGGAGCAGCAGACATTCCGAACTATTTCAGCGGATCTCATGGTTGAATCCGTAAAACACTTCTGTTTTGTCAAAAGAATATTTGCTTCAGGCATTGCCTGGGTTTCAGCTTTGAGCAATAGAAAAGATGGCACTCTTGTGCGCGAAAATCATGTTTCTCCCTTACCCGACTACCCTACGCTCCGGTGGTCAGCCTATGTCGGTTATCTTCTGAAACCACTTCATAATCTTCTGAAAAAACCCGTGTGCGGACTTTTTTTTCAATTTTTCAAAATTCCTTGTCACAAATCAAAAAAAAGATTCGTAAATCATATTACAGCAGGCGAGAACTCTGCTGCGTATTTGTGTGCGGCCCTGAGATTATTATTAACGGTTGCCTTTCAAGATGAATCGCGCTCATCGGGAGAACAAAATGCTCAATTCCAGCAGCTCAGCCCGGTCTGCCACAGCGCATTTGAGACTGGTCCGCAAACAACATTCGGAACAGAGGGAGGTTTCCATTAAATCGCCCGCCCATAAAGTGAATACAAAAGAGAAATTCGAACAAAACAGGCGATTGAGGGGTCTGGTTACGTTGGCTGATCAAGGAGACCGAGACGCCCTGCAGACCCTTAAGCCCGAAATGGAAGCAATAATCTATAAAGGCGCTTTCGGAACGTTTCGGAATTTTCCGTTCGTTGACAGAGAGGAAGCGGATTCAGAAGCCAAACTCATTTCTATTGAAAAGACTGACGCGCTTCTTAGCCGGCCAACGCTTGGGAATATTGCTAAAGCTGGAAAATCGGGCGGTGTGCGAGACAATCTTGTTAGCTATTTTTTCATTTGCGGGAGGAATGAAGCCAAAGATCAGTTGAGGAAAATGCGTACACATAATTCCATGGAAATTCCTGTCGACTATCAAGAAAATGATCCTGTTTCTGAACCTACTGGCGTTCGCTCATGGAGTAAAACCTTAGATGAGCTTCTTGCTCACCGTCTGGACCTGGAGCGATGTGTAAACAAACTGAATAATGAGGAAATGAAATTGCTGCTGATGCGAATGCGGGATGATATGGATTACCGCGATATCGCCGACATACTGAAGAAAAAGAGAGACGCGATTCGGAAGTGGTGGAGCAGAATTTTGGGGAAGCTCCGAAAGTGCATGGGCGTTCCTTCTTAGTACGCGGATAATCCGTATTCACGATTGGAGATTGAGACCGATGAAACCTTCGGACAAGAAGCAATATCTGAACAAACTACTGTTGGAGCTCTATGACAAGCCGGCAGATAAAATGCTCAAGGAATTCGAGGATGAACTCTATGCCGGAACAAAAGACCGGCTGGATGCCGCCCTTAAAGAAAAGCCCAGGCTTACCAAAGCCCTTCTGTCGGTTGACCGCAAGCAATGGGTCCCTTCACATTTCTTATCAGGGGTTGGGACGTATTTTAAGTCCCTTGGCCGCGTCATTTTCTCCGGACAGGTCCCGGCGCTGGTTGCGGGAGCACTGGCCGTTGTGGCTATCGTATTAAACGTGATGCCCCCATCAAGAACGCCCGTTCAAGACCTTGAGCAAAGGAGTGCCTGGGAAACTCGACCGGAGGCAAGCCGGAGCATTTCCCGAGAAACCGCGACCCTGCTGAAGAAAAAGATCGCAGCGGGATTGGGGAACCCCTGGAGGCGCACAGGGCTCCTTGTGGGCGTGTCCCACTATAAGGATAAAGGGGCTACTCCCCCCATCCCCTTTGCCGGGGCCGAGGTCAAGGAAGCAGGCCGGATCATGACCAAAGATATGGGTGTGGCAAAAAACGGTCTGATGTGGCTGATGGACGAGTATGCGTCGGAAGCGGGTTTCAGGGCTGCGGTGTTTTATTGTCGGGAGTTCGCTTCGCCCAACGACACACTGTTTATCCATCTAAGTTGCCATGGGATTCGATCTGCGGATTCCTCCGTAAAGTTTCAGATGTACGATTCACCCCATGGCGGCGGGGTGTCGCTGGAAGAGATTGTGGCCCTTCTGGGACCTTTCAGGGGCCGGGTGCTGATTGTGGCTGACGCTTGCTATTCTGCCAATATGCCCATGAAAACGCCCATCCCCGAACGGTTTTGGGTCTTGGCATCGGCGGGTGAAGATCAGCAGGCCTTTGGGCCCAAATCTGCAAACAGCATCTTTTCGGATGCCTGGTTCAAGGCCCTGAGCGGAAAGGCGGACCTGGGCGAGGACGGTATCGTTACCCTGAAAGAAGCCTTTGAGTGGACCGTGAGAGAAATGGAAACCACAGGGCAGCATCCATCGCTCTATGGCCCGGGGAATGCCGATGAACTGATCCTTTCCATGGCCCCTGCGCTTTGGGATATGAGTCCGCCAAAATCTCCGCTACCGGAAAATCCGGCATCCCTGAAACTGGTGTCGGACCTGAGTGTTGGAGCTGAAATTTATCTTGATGGCATGTTCATGGGTCGTCTTTCAGAGGGCGATGTGGTTCTGCCTCTTTCACCTGGGCTGCACGATGTCCGCGTTCGCGTTGCGGGGCCGGATACTGGAGACCCGGAAACGGTTTGGAGGTCCGAAATTCAAGCTGGATCAGGAGAGGCCCTTGAACGGATCGTGATCCTGAACCCGCCGGTGCACGGTTTTCTTCCGGTGGTTGGGCCGAACAACAAGGGGTATTTCCCCAAACTGGTGAAAAACCCGGACGCTCTGCGAACCGTCGACGCACAGTGGTATTCGGACGGAGCCCTCAGGATCTCGTTTAACCCCACCCGGCGCGTCTCGGGGCAGACCTACTCGGCCATCTTTGTCGCCGAAAGGCTTTTTCAGGGAGTGAACGTTGCGGCGCTCCTCGGGGCGAAACCCGGGGATACCCTGGCTCTTTGGTTCGATGTGCGCAAGGAGGGGGTGGGGCCGCACACCTTTGTTAATTTTTTTGTGGGAGGCACCGGAGGCGACAGTCTGAAAACGCGACGCTCGGAAGACGTGAAAATCTCAAACGTCTGGCGGGAAGTTGAAATCCCATTCCCTGCCAGAGACGGACAAGGTCTCGTGGCCGGTCTTGGCGTTCAGATTGATCCTTCTGTGGGCGCCTTGAATCTTTGTATCCGTGATGCCCGGATTATTCTCAAAACGAAAAAAGGAAAGGAGTCATGACATGAAAAACCTACTAAGATTTGTACTGCTGATTGCTGTCTTATGGTTTGCCGCCCAATCCTACGCCCAGACCCCGGCTGAGGCGCTGCAAAAGGCCGTGGATGATAGCAGGCCCTACATGCGCATAATGCTTGAAGACCATCCGGGCAATATCGGTTTCCTGAAAGAGAAGCTGGGTAATGATCCAAACGCTGTCCTCGGCCAGGTGGCACCTGACCAGGCGGCGAATCTGGAGTCCTGGTCCATCAAAGAAGGAATTCCCAACGCTGACATGCCGATTACCTGGGATGACCGGCCGACTGGTTGGTTTGATAAACAGCGCAAATTTGAGTTCATGCGCCTGCCATTTGAGAAATCATCTCATGCCATGGTTCAGTTTGTTTGGTATTATCTTCGAGCCTATGAGCATCTCAATTCCGCCTTGAGAAATTCGCATTCAACGCTTGCGGTGGGCGCGGCAGCCTTGGTTGCGGCCGAGGCCCTCTATCCCACGAACTATGCCTGTTTGCCACGGGAAATCCAGCACGCCGCCGCCATTGTCAACCTCCTGAAGCTCTACCAGCCAGGGATACTGAAGGCCTGTTTTGATGAAAAGGAGGAGAAATCCCTGCCCGGTTTACTCAATAACGCGGTAAATAGGCTCTGCAGCGTGCCCAAAACGGACAAAAAAGCCTATGGAAATATCCATGCCCGTATCCTAACCCTTAAAACAGAACCCGTAAACAAAGCCGTCGGGGGAAAGAGACCCATGCTGGTGGACGACATCGTTCCGGTTCATCCAGCCAGCCTGGAGCGGCTCATGCAAAAGGCCAAGGGGTCGGTCGGGAATCTGACGTTGCGGGGACTGATCATCCAGGCCGCGGGGCAGAAACTTTACGGGATCCCGTTTGAACATCAAGGGCCGGGAAAACCATCCGGGGAAAAAAAGAACCCTGCGGAAATGTGGCAGCAGGAGACCGAGCAGTTTAAAAGTGCTGTCGTCCAGGAACTGGCGTTAAGGAATAATGCCAGAGCAGTGGCGCCTGATTATATGAAATCCAGAGAGCTGGTTTCGGGCGATCCCTCGGTCCTGCGCCCGCTCATGGTCATGGCGGCGTTTGCGGCCTACCCTGCGCTGAAGGACGCTCAAGGAAAGGATGCGGACGCTTACCTGGGAATTCTCAAGAAACATCCCGTCACAAAGCCGGTGCTGGAGTTGTCCGGCGCGGACCCTCAGGTGGAAATGCAATTATCCCAGCGGTCCAGGAGTCAGAAGACCATCCTCATAAACGGTAAACTCGTGATCCGGAATATTCCGAACAAAGGCATGGAAGCACTTCCCGCCCGGTTGATTTGGCAAAACCTGAGCCGAAACAGTTTGGATAAGGCCCAACCCGGCAGTTTCAGACCCGAGGAACTGATTGTAGATCTTATATCCTATCGGCCCGTTGGGGGAGGAAAGCCCATCAAGGGGGTATCCGCGGATTCCTGGGTAACCGTACTGGAAAACGGTCGAGAAGTTCGAAAGCAGGCCAAAGATGTCAAGGCAGGCCACCGGGTCAGGGGATACATCAACACGGCAAAACTCCATGATGAAGAGGGCATAAAGCCAAACCGGGAAATGCGGCCGGAGTGGTTCCTGGTACTTGCAACGGAACGACACGAAAAGGTACCGCTCACTCAAACCCTCGGGCTCAACCTGAACGGGACGATCCGGGAGATCGCTCTGGCGCTGCCGCATCTCACCTTTCTGAAAGTGGGGAATAAGGTAATGTGGCGGGCGGCCATGAACACGGATATCGGCAGCGATTACTGGGCGGGGGGGGAGAACAATCCTTCACTGGCCTACGTGCGGGAGAATAAAAGCCCCGTCGACCTCATGGAGTTCACCCTCCATTATGAACGGGAACGCAGACAGGCGCACTGCCTCTTGATTTCAAGCGATGAGAATACCGATTCCCCGAGCCTGCTGGCGGAAGCCCGTTCCATTGATGTGGGCCCGGTGGATGAGAGAGCACCGGTTCTGCTGGGGGACTTCCAATCTACTATCGATGCCGGCGAAGTAAAAACAAATCCCAAACTAAACCCGGACAGCAAGGCCGGGCCCGTTGCGGCTTACTACCTGGGACAGAAGCGCCCATGGCCTACCCCCCCTGCGCGATATGCCACCTATGTACTCAAGAAAACAATAACCGATCCCGAAATGGATATGGAGATGATCAAGCTGATTATGGAAAACGGCCATAAACTCATCACCTCCTGTTATAATTCGTTTCTCACCAAAGGCGACAATAGCGAACTCAAGCCGGTGGTGGGCGCCTTGCTAAACCCTGGCGCTCTATTGCTGACCGACCTGAACGAAAAGGGTGAGCCGCAATTTCTCCCCTTGAGATCGGTCGGGCCCATTCCGGAAAGGGAAACACCCTCAGGAACCCGGCGTTTTGTTCTTCTGGAACTCTGTAACCTGGAATACGCCAAGATCGGACCGGTGGTGGTTTCCGTGGACAGCCGGGCCCGTGACAAGGGCAAGGTTGGACTGTTGGAGGGTACGAAGCTCAACATTCTTAATCCGGGTAGCGGCGGGACGTCTTCCGGAACCCTTTCAGAAAGAACACATCCCCTGGGACCCACCAACCCTAAGACTGCCTTTGCTTTTGTGGAGATAGCGCTCGATACCCTCCTGCCAGGCAGGTTAAACCAGAAAAATGGAGTAGCATCTACCAGCCGCACCCTGGTGGTCCACGTAAAAAATGGCGACCGAACAAGTAAAATCGAATGCGGCTACTGTACCCCTCTTGTGGTGGTTTTACCCAATAAAAAACCCCTTGGACACAAGGAGAACCTCATTAAAAGGAAGGACGCCTATGAGTTGGAGCCCGGCCAGGGCGTTTTGGTTGCCTCGGCAAACGCCTCAAAGGCCAAACCTTGGCAAGTGACCAGTGTTGTGCCCAAATTCTACCCCACAACTCAGCTTTTTGAACCGATCAGTCCGGTGCGGGGCACCTGGTTCCGCGAAGCCTTTGCTGAGGTTCACGTCCTTTTGGCCGAAAACATGGCTGTCCTCCTGAAGGTTCCGGGTGCGCAGGAACCTGACAAGCCGACGATGCCCTTACCCGGTCAGGACGGGGAAGGCGAAGCCACAGGCACAAGCGAAATGAGAGTGGAGGAAGGCGAATATGTTCAGATTCCCCAAAGGGAGGGGTTCATTCCCAGAATTTTTGCTCCGGACGAAGATGACCCGATCACAATCGGCCGAGAAGCCAAATACACCCTTCTGAACCGTGGGAGAGATATCGTATCCATGTATGAAGAAGAAAAGACCAAGATTCTGAACGCGCGTCCGGATCAGGGCAAGATAGCCCTTTTGAAAAAGCTCCTTCCCGGCTTTTCTCTGCCGGATAGCTCCGAAGAACGGTATGAGGCCATCGGCAGGTACGTCCGGGCCCTTATTGAAAACAGGGAGTTCTTTATTAAAGACAATCTTTATTCCTGCCGATTGCCGCCCCTATTATTTCAGGAAACCGTTACGGCCATCCTGCTCCAGGAATACGGCGCCAAAAAAGCCGCCGGACTCATCTGCACGGACATGATTGAACTGGCCGTATTCGCGGGATGCGAAACCGATAGGGAAAAGCAAAAAACCCGGTTGAGCCCATACTACGGTCTCCCCTTGATTCTACGTGTTCCCCACTGGATTAAGGGCAAAGAAGGCCACCAAACGTTAGATACGGTGAGGTTCCCCTTAGGCAAGCATGCATTAACGAAAATTACTGATTGGAGCAACACAATCGAAAGGGTGGATGTGGTCTCCACCAACGAAAGAACAGGGACCCCGCAGGAAGCGAATCTGGCGGGATTGCTGAGCTATTTTGTGTCATTAGGGGGAGATGGGCTGGATCCCAGCTTTATCACGTTAAGGCCGCCATCCGCGGATGGGACCCTGCAAGACAAGGACTTTCAGTCATGGTTGAACAAACAAGCCGAGACTATCCGAAAGAGGATGGAGGAAAGAAAGGAAGCGGAAAGAAAGGAAAAGGAGGCCGCTGACCGGAAGCGTGAAGAATTGGAGGTCCGGTATAGGCCCATTGAGATCCGGGAGGGGTAAGTGGCACTTCGCAACCCACAAGAGAGGATAAATCGATGGGTCAACGTATAAAGGCGGTTTTCATTTTCATGTCGATCTGGATGATGCTGGCGCCTGCAACAACGGGCCGGGCCGGAGAGGAGAAAGACTCTTTGCCGCCCAGGACCGAAGAAAAAATAAACAACTCGCCGGAACTCATTCGGCTCAAGTACTTTCTGTCGCATCCCAACCCCAAAAGGCTTCCCTTTGCCAGGAAGGATGCGGCCGCTCTGGAAAAAATGGGCGCCCGATATCCCACCTTGCGCAACCGGGCTGCAGGGGAATTGAAGGAGGCATTTGAGGCCCGCTGGATCAACGGAACCGGAAACGGGAACCTGAATTTAGAGACGTTCGAGGCCCTTGAAAATCAACTTCCCTGCTTCGGTTCCGGGCGGGGGGGGCTGGTTTCCATGCTCGGTGGGAAAAAGATTCCGGCCGGCTGGAACGACGGGAATTTTGTGCAGTGGGTCCGAGAGAAGCTGCCTTCACAGGTCGATGGGCAGGATACAGCGGCCCTCATGCTGAAGGAGATTCCAGCCGGGGGAACCAACGCCGTGAAGAGATACGTGTTCCTCCACAAAATTCTTCCCCAAACCGCCCATAAGACTCTGGAAGGGCGCTTTAACGGGCTCTGGGACCACCTGAGCGATAAGGAACTGGCTTCCGCCCATAAGGAGGTCTCCAGGCTCTTTCCCCGGGCACAACAGAATGGGATGTCTTCTAATTTGAGGCGGAAGCTGGGAAACCGGTTGTATGAGTTGCCGGTGTTGGATTGGCCAAACACAGCCGGGGAGATGGAAAGCCTCATAGAGGCCGCCGACCCCCCCGCCGCGGATTTCTTAAGGAAGGCATCCGATTTTTGCAGATCCAATGAAAATGGTGGGAGGAGCGACAAGGCTGCACAGTTGCTGCTGCGCCTCACCAAGTCCGTTCCTTCCGCCACTTCGGCCTTTCTTGAATTGAATCCGGACGCGGATGCCGAATGGTTCGACTTCCTGAACCGCAAGAATATCCTCCCGTCGGTGTGCGGAACGAACAGAGGCCTTCGTACCGGAGCCTTCAGGATCCTTCTTGTGTTTTTGGGGCAGGGGGAAATGAGACGGCTATTCCCTCACGTTCGCAAGATCTATTATCCCTGGTTCCCCGACCGCAGTTTCATGGAGATTCTGAGACCCCGGGCCAGAGAAGGGGACAACCGGGACCTTGTGCTGGAGGCCGCGTTGCAAAACGACTTCTCGCCGGACCATCGCGCTAAACTGGCCCGGGATTGCTTGAGCGGAGGAAAACCCTTCGATCCTGCATGGAAGGGCGCCAAGCCCCGGCGCCTTGACATTGCCATCAATCTGTACCGCAAGCTGCTTATCCCCACCCCAAAGGTTAGCAGAAATGCCCTTAGGGCCCACATCGACCGCCTGCTTTTGGGCGATATCCTGCTTGCCTGCACCGGCTTAATAAAAGATAAGACAGTACAGAAAGAGGAGGCATTTCGGCGTCTAAAAAATATCGGTAAGCACTTGAGCCAATGCCAACGGGCCGGGGCTGATTTCAAGGGGAATCAGCCCCTTAGGAGAATGGCAGGTGCCGTTGAAACGGATATCAATGATCACCTAACAGAACTTGGACGTCGGCCCCGAGAAAGCATGGCGCTGGACCAGGCCACAAGAGAGGATCTGAGGGTATTTGTGGCCAAACTGAGCGTCTATTTTGAACTTCATGATGTGTTCGAGGCAGTCCTGGAAAAAAGCCGGCAGGACTGGACGTCGCCTATACGCCGTACCCTGCGCTCAGCCGTCTTCGGGCTGCCGAAAAATGATTCAAGCGCGTGTATCTACTGGCCGGAAAACCTAACGCGTTTTCGGGCCGCCCTGCTCCTGGAACTGGACGCGCCACTGCGCGAATGCCTTATTACAAAACCCCAAGTATATGCCAAGTTTTTCAAGGACATTTATTTACCCCTGGCCAAAGTTCATGGATTCATCAAGGTTCTGGGCGAAGAGAAGGGAAGGAAACCGGGTGACCTTTATCTCGCCTGGATCGAGCAGGCCCCGAAATCCTCCGGGGACCTCATGAAAAAACTGTTCAGTGCTCTGAACACCGACCGCTTTCTGGATTGTGAACCTGCCATGATGGCTTTTGCTAAGAAAGGGCTTGCGCTTCAATCAGGCCTCGGGTCGGTATGGATGGCGGATCCCGACAGATTCTTTTGCGGGCAATGGGGTGTAAACGCCAATCTTAGGGTGTACCGGAAGCTCCTTCATGAGGCTGGCAAACCCCCGGACGGCGCCGATCTCAGAAAAATATGCAAAAAGATCGTCTCCCTGTTGGAGGCGGGTCCCGTTGCCAAAGGGATTGTATTTCCTTTCGAGAACGAGATCCCCCCAAGGGATGAATTCGAGGACCCATGGAAATACGCCGATTGGAGCATGAATATGGTTCAGGCCTCCGAGTGGAAGTACAATCGTTTTGAAGAGGAAAACGGGGAGACTCTGCCCACCGGCGATCGCCTCAAGTGGCAGGGAAAGCCGGAACAGCCTTTTTCCTTTGAGTTAAAAGGCGGAGAAAAATCGCGCAAGGTATCCGGTGATTTGCGATTTCGGTTGGCCAAGACCCTTGTGGAACACCTTCCTGAAGGTGAACCGGATCGGCGGAAGTCCCTTTTAAAGGTGGCTGAATTCGTCTCATTCCTCCCGAATAACAGGGACAACTTTAAAAAATTAAAAGAAGCCTTGTATGGATTACAGGATTTTCAAAAGATGCGCCAGCAGATCTACGGCAGGGTGAACACATCTCTCTCGCAGCTGAATTCTCATGAACGGGATTTATTGGAGACTGCCATACGCCGCATGATGTGGCTGGAGGTGAGCACACGCCGAGCCTCGGGCCTGGTTCCCCCTTTCAATGATGTGATGGGCCGTGCCCGTAGGGCCTCTGATGATGAAGCCCTCGGCATGGCCCTGGACAGCATCATGCTGGAACGATCAAAGCTCAGAGACTCCCTGAAAGGAAAAAAACCGGACAACCTCCTTGAGGTGAAACGCAGATCCGTAGACCTGGGCATCCGTCACCTTTTTCCTGAAACATACAGGCAGGCGACTGTCGCAGACAGAGCAGACCTTATGAACCAAACCTACAAAAAACGTTTGAAATCCCTCAACGACCGCCGTGTTAGGGAACTGCTTGAATTCAAAGATAACATGGCGGATATCCTGAAAGAATCTTCTCCCAACTTGGATGACTTCGGGCGGGCGACATCGCTGATGGGTCTGGTCGAATACACCCTCTGGACGGGACGTTCCGATTTTGATCCCGAAAGTTATGTAGGGGTGAGCCTCCAGGCGAAGGAGGGAGCGTGGTGGCCGGCCCTGAGCGTTCTGGCGGCCTTTGACGGCAATTACAGGAAAGAGATGCGGCGCTGGTGCCGAGAACTCAAGGGGAAGGAACACGAAGAGCTGGTAAAAAAAGCCATCCGCACTGTGTTTTTTCAGAATGAGGCCGTCTATTGGACGGTGGTTGCAGCAGCTAAAAAGAAAAACCGGAAGGAGATCCTGAACTTCTCGCACGACATCTCCGTCCATGAAAAGAACTTCATCATTCTTGCAGACGCCTACCGGGAGATCAAAGCCTCTGCCGGTTCCCTGGCCACAGACGCCCTTTCCGGCGCAGCGGACAATCTGGAATGGCTCAGAGACCGCTCTGATCCAAGCGATCTGCTGATCAGCGAGTTCCTCCACGGGAATGTGCACAAAAATTATCTGAATGGCGCGGATCTCCATCTGGCGCGGCCCGTGACAAAACTCACGTACTCCTACCAGGCGTTGGTGAACCATGCGGGCGGGTGGAAAGGGGCAGAGTTTCCTGAGAATTTGCAGACCGCGGCCTCGGGTTTCTTGATCCGTGGATGTCCCCCCGATTCCGGCCTTATCTCCGGCGCAAAGACGGCGGAAGGGGCCATGAAAGCCTTGGCATGGGTCGTCAAAGAGAAGCCGGCCCCTGGGCAGCATGCCCGCGTGTTCTACCACAACTCCCTTGTGGACAAAGAAGGCGGATTGCAAAAACATGTTTACGACGCGGTTGCAACGCCATTTTTCACGAACAGCTTTGAGGGTCAAAAAGGGACGTGGGAAAATCTCCTGGCAGGGTGGCGCAACCTGTATAGGGGAATCCGGAAAGATCCCGCCTTGAAAAAAGACAAACTCGCGAAGGCATTTAAAGGAGGATTTTCTCAAATTGCATCCGATCTCTTTAAGGGCACGGGCAGACCCAAAGAGTGCGACGACTACCTCTGGCGGCCCGTAGATGAACTCGAAAAAGAGGAAGGCATCCGCGAGAAGCCCCCCGAGGAGTTCCTCAAGCTTTGCAAGTGGTTTTTTTCTTTGGAGAATAAATCAGACCCTCCTGAGATCAAGGGCCTGTTTTCCTTAGACAGCCCGTCGGAGCCGGCGAATGAAAAATAGGCGTTTCTTATCAATTTGTTTCCTGCTGGCCTTTTGTCTGGTTCCCGCTAACTCTTCACAGGCGTCAGACTCCATCGGAGCGGCACTCAAAAAAGCTTATGAAGGAAGGACCCAAGGCGAGGTCCGCTCTTACGCCCGTTCCCTCGACGACGTGAATTCCGAACTCCTGGATCTTGTGCCTTCAAGCGGCTCCGAGAGCGTTCTCCCTGCTGTTTTTAAAGGCTGGGGGAAAGGCCCAGAGGCGAGGAAGGCGTATCGACGCCTTCTCAAGGTTGTTGACAAATACAACGGATGGGCCAAAGATTACACGGTCCCTTCCATCTGGATCGGACGAGATGCCATTCAGGTAAAGCGTTGGGAGGCATTGCGGCCCTTGATCCTTCCGGAGAGTATCGGCATGGGGATCGAATCAGACCTGGGATGGTCGCAGCCCGATGGCGATGCTGAATTATGGCGGCGAAAAGAGGGCTCGTTGGCCTATGAGATGCTCCTCCTTTTCAAGTGGCTCGATGGTCCGCCGCGTGACATAACGAATCTCGATACATCTACTTCGTGGGTCAAACAGGAAGGAGGGAAGCAAAGGGCGAAACAATACCGCCAAATGAAAGGCCGCCTCCATCAGGCCTTCCACGGAGAGTACCGTTTTGAGGAGCTGGAAATCCCTGATCCCTCGGAAGACGCGCCTGTAAGGATTCAGAACCTGGTACGTCGCCTTGGGTATCGAAACCCCGAGGACAACCTCCTTCCCTTCATCAAACGAAAGGAGACCTTCTTGACGGACCTTCTGGGTTTGATGTTTGCCTCTCTAAATCTAAAGGACAGCGTTTCCTCGACAAGCCTGGACTGGTTCAACTGCGGTTCGAGATGGTTTCCGCCCTTCACTCTTTTCGAACCTGAAACCGCGGAAAACCAGATGGTAAAGGCCATGAGAAAGCGGCAAAGAAACACTCTCGGATTACTTGAAAGCAGATTGCTTTCAAAATACCCCGTACTGCGTGAGATCGGCCAGTCCGTACTGCAATGCCAGGTCAAGGCCATGACCCCCCAAGGAAAAATAGTCTTCCCGGACGCGCCCTGGAGTACCTGGACGCCCAAAACAGGAGACGCCTCAACAGCACCCTCCGGCCAAAGGGAGACGATAAACACAACCGGTTTCACCAGAATGCCGATAGAACGGCCACCGGAATACCGTCTGGGGCCGGCCCGCGCCTGGAGCGCCATCTGCCAATGGGTGGCCGAAACCGTGCGCCACAAGGGCAACGGCCCAATCCATCTCCGGGAAGGCGATAGCATCGACATTTCGCCGCCATGGCTGTTTGCTTTTGGGGAGAAGGAGTTTGCGGATGCCCTTTCCAGGGTTCCCGGAACGACATTTGTTCAAGAGAAGGTGGAAGATGATAATCAGATTAAGGTGGAGATAGATCAGGTAATCGCGGATCAGCGCGTGCACGTTCAAGTGCGTCAGGGAAACCAGGTCCTGGGTCAAAAGGGTTTTCCCATTGAAGGGCCCTGGCCTGCCTGGTTTGCAAGCCCGCGTCTTCCCTGGTCCCCTGGAACAAAGATGCTTCCGTTCTTGATCCTTTGCATCGCGGGGATCGGAATGGCCGTATTTGCCATAAAGCAAAATCAGGAATCGACCCGTTTCGAAGGTATGCGGCGGTTGCCTCTTTGCTGTTTGGTTGCTGCTGTGGTATTGACGATACTCATGGGGATCTTTGGGCCCAAACCATCCGGGTGCAAGGAGATCGGCGGGGTTGTGGAATTTGAAATTCCCGCTGACCAGACCTTGACCGATATACAAAAAACGTTCATACAAAAGATGAGTCGATCCGTATTTGACGTCTTGGCTGGAATATCGGATGTCAAGGATGTGGACGTTGTCGCCAGAAGCTGGCTCCAGCGTTTCTGGGCCTTCATTTCTTCCCCCATCCGTCCCCCGAGGATCGAAATGGCGGGGCAGTCTGAAGACGCGCGAATAGCCCTTCACCATTTCGATTTCCGCATTCGACCCGTGTGTTATGGTGGCGAAAACCCCGGTACCATCCAGGGTCGAATCTTGCCGGGCAATGGGGACAGGTTCTCTGAGGAGATGGCCACGGCCATGAAAGCCGGTGGAGAACCGGACGTCCCGAAATCTCTATTGATTGGATCGCCCGCTGATGCAACGTTCTGCCTGTCCTTCTACGGCGGTGATCACGGACGGCTCGATCCCCCTCCGGCACAGTCACCCCTGTCCGATGCACCACCATCCTTTGCTGTATTCATGCCGGGGCCCTCCAGAGACGGGAACGTTCCCCGCGGACTTCTTTCCCAGAGCCGATGGGAATGGACAAGGAAAAGGGCAAAGACCTCGGTTTCGCTCATGAAAGGCGTTGGCGCGCCACTGAAAAACGCGCTCAGTTTGCCTTGGAAACCGGATGACACAGCCCATTCACCCGAGGATTTGGATTTAAAAACCCGTGAGTGGTGGAAACAGGTGAAAACCGAAGCCAAATCCGGCGCCATCGAAAAGGCAGGCCAAGAAGTGGCTGCCCGGTCGTTTAATCTGTTCCGGGACAGTCGCCTCCCTTCGAGCAAGACCGAGTTGGCTCTCTCCAGAGTTGCGGTCTGGTGGAGGATTTTCGGTTCAGCCGTCTGTCTGTTGCTGGCGTGCCTGCTGGTAGTTACGGGTCAGCAAGGTCTGTGGTCATGGAAAACCTTTGTGCAAACTCTTCTTTGGACTTCCTGTGCCATCACTATCGCGGTCTTAGCCCTGGGGGCCTGGTACGCCACTGTCGGCGGGGAGGCATTTTCCTATGAGGGATCCATTTTTCGATCCTTCCAATTTGCCTTGACGGCATTGTTGGTTGTGATGATCCTTCTAATCGTCTTTAGGAGCGGATTGTGCCTATACAACAAACGCCGGCCCAGCAAGTTTGCCGATGCAATTTCAGCGGATTATCTTTTTAGACCGAAATCCGTGAGAAGAGGGGTGATAAGGATACTGGTAAGGGCACTGGTCCCTCTGCTCGGCCTGGCCCTCATGGCTGGGGCCTGCGGCATTTGGGTCGGCGGCCTGGCCCAAGCCCCGGGCCGGAGTTCCTGGTGGTGGCTGCTCCCCATAGACTACCCAAACGGTCTTTTGGCAGGGCTCGGGCTTTGGGGCACAGGGTTGTTTTGCATCCTGTTGCCGGGTTCAAAACAGGATGAAAAACGTCTATCCATCGATAAAAAGCTCGAAAGGAGAAAAGATGTCTACATTTTTTCTGGACAATCTAAATGAGAGCCAGGAGTTCAATCTGAATGATGCGCACGAATCCATAACCTGTTTACGGAAGCAGATTATTGCCAACAATAGGGAGGTGATGATCGAAAATAAAGGCGGTACGCCTTTGATTGGCCTTGACCGCACCGTCGACATGATTTTGGCCTGCCTGATCGTCAACGGGCACGCCCTCCTGGAAGGGAATCCGGGACTTGCAAAGACATTCCTGTGCAAAACCGTGGCGGAAATGACGGGCCTGGCCTTTCGCAGGGTACAGTTCACGCCTGATCTCCAGCCCTCTGATCTGGTGAGCAGAAATACGGTTACATTTGAAAAAGGAAGCCCAGTCATAAAGTGGGAGCCAGGACCCATTTTTACCAACATCCTTCTGGGGGACGAACTCAACCGCGCTTCCCCCAAGGTCCAGTCAGCCACCCTAGAGGCTACGGAAGAGAGAAGCGTGACGCCTTTAAACCGACCCACCGAGTACATCCGGCCCAAGATTCCGGTTGATGAAGCCGGCCTTCTTGAGAAGTATGGGCCCTATTACGGGATGGAGAAAATTAACCCTAATAGCAGGGATGGACAGGTGTTTATGGTGTTGGCCACCCAGAATCCCATAGAGCAGGAGGGGGTCTATCCGCTGGCTGAGGCCCAACTGGACCGGTTCATGTTCAAGATCATCTTCGAATATCCGGAGTTGGAGTCCCTGAACAAGATTTCAAAACACGCCTTTTCGCAAAGCCCGGTTTATGACAAGGCAAATAATAAGGCGAATGACGAGGCAAATCATGTCAAGGCATTGTACTTTTTCTCGCAACTTCGCCGGATTTTGCTGGGTAAAAATGCCTCGGGTCTCTGGTTTGGGGATAATAACAAAAAACTTCGCTCACGGGTTGAGTGCTTCATCGCGTTTACACACGCGGGGCCAGTGGGAATGCGGGAGGATGACGAGTCTTTTGCCGGTCTGGGGATGGGGCAACGGGAATCCTTTCAAAAGGAACGGTGCGAGCAACTGCTTCAGGAATGGATTAGGGGAGGAAACCACGATCTTCAGTCTCTTGCCGAAAAAATCCTGGCTAAGCTGCGTCAGCCCGACTACCCGGAGGTGGAGACCGGGGCCAGCCCCAGGGCCCTTCTTCGGCTGATACAGGCAATTCACGCCTGGTCCTTCTTGAAGGGAGGCGGAAATGACGTGAAACCGACCTGGGAAGATGTCGAAGAGATGTCAGAGGAAGTGCTGCGTCACCGCGTGCGACTGACCATCGGTTCCCGCACGATGGGAGGCACTCCTGAGAAGGTCATCAACTCTTTACTCGAAGCCTGCAGGCCCTGACGCGACAGGTCTTTTTTTTCCGCGGCCTTTTAATCTTTTTCATGCTTTCATGCTTCTCCCTGGAGTATGGACCATGTGCGTGGAGTAAAAACTTGAAAATACAATCAAAACCTCAATCCCCGGTAAATCGATCTTCGAACCAAGATGCCGTGAGGCGGTTTGGCGAAGAGCTGGACGTCATAATTCGCCGCCTCTTCGATTCAAACGTCCATGGGATTCGGCGTCCTGACCATTCCTCTATTCAATACCTCCAGGGAGAATTCATAACGCCCGCCAGGGTCCCCCGAAATCCGGAGGTCGACATCCCTTCGGTCTTCATGCCGTGGGATGATCCCGGTGAAATTGACTGGGCCCGTATTCCTCCGGTGGCGAGTCTTTCGATGGGGGCTGCCATCGCCCTAAGGGAGCTTTTGAAAACCAGCAGCAGGTTTCAGGCGGAATGGGAGTTCATTGTTGTCATCGACTTATCAAGGTCCATGCTTTCGGAAGGTATGTTGCAAAAGAACGGGGCCTCCAATGATAAGAAGGTGAACGCCAAGCTGGACGTCCTGTTCAAATCCGCCGCAGCCTTCATTCATGTGGCCGAAGCCGCCGGTTTTATCCTGAGAACGCTCTATGTGGCCGGCGGCCGCGTAGCCTTCGAGGAGCGTGTTCTGCGACCCAAGGCGTATGCACTTCGAGCAATGATTCTCATGCGGAAATTCCTGTTGAATACGTTTTCGCGCACCCTGGAAAACCTGGAGGAAGTGGAGCCTTACAGCCTGGGAAAGGGGCTGAAACAGGCCATGAAGATCCAGTCTCAAAGTTTCATTATCGTCATATCGGATTTTCTGGATCCACTGAATCCCGATCTCAATCGGATCGTGGCGGAGGCCATGAAAAGGCATAATGTTCATCTCGTGGATGTTGCAGCCGAGAGGGACCGTAACTTCCCGCCCCCTAAAGGCTGGCGGGACTGGGAGACCAAACGGATTGAACTGCCCTTCGGAGCCAGGCATTTGGAGCGGGGTTGTCAGGAGAGGCCAATCAGCCGGTCCCAGGCCAAAAAGTGGAATGAGGAACGTAGCCACGATGTGGCCATGCTCAAACGATCGGCCTCAAAGCTCAATGCACGCTGGCATGACTTTGGTCAACGGTCCTACCCCGCCATTTTGGGCCAGGCCATGGGGGCCTTCGTAAAATAAGGGAGTTAGAAATTATGATTGTCGATGAATCCACCAGTTTTAAAGTGCTCGATATCGAGTCCGTTGCACCACGGCAAACAAACGGCTGGATGCTGACCGAGGAACAGGAAGCCACTGCTTTGGCGAGACTGAATGATCTGGCGGGACTGGCTGAAAAATACCGAAAGAACGGCAACATTTCCGAGCAGGATAGATTAAGAGCCAGAAAGTATATGAGCCTTCATGTTTCCGACATCCTCTTTTATTTCCGCGAAGGATGGCAAGAAGAACTGCAGAGGGGTGTTGAACGGGATCGGAAGCTTTTGGTGGCGTCCATCCCCGACGATCATGGGAGCGAAGCGCCCCCCGAGGTCGATGAAAACCATCTGGAGAAAATCCGTTGGAACATCAAAATCCCCCTCTCAGAAAATGGCGGCCATGGGATAAGCGAGAGTTTTGCGCTGCGGGAGTATAACCGACTGCTTCATCTGTTCCCCTCTTCACCTCAGCAATATGTCAGGACCTTTTTAGAGGATCGCATTAAGCGGCTTTTCCAGGAACGGTTCCCAGGAGTCCACCCGGGGATTGTGTTGAAACCCTGTGTTCCTAAAAAGAAACCGGGGGGGTCCGAGTGGTCCGTCCAGGCGAGCAGGGAACCGGACAAAGAGGGAAGGCCCTGTCTCATCATCGCCTTTCAGGAAAACATCCTGAAGGACCGTTATCTGAGATGTTTCATCGTATTGGGCTTGAAACGGTCGGGAAACCACAAGAGGCTTTTTAATAAAAACGTGCGTATCCTTAAAGATGCGCTTCAAAGCATGAACAAAACTCTCGATGGACGTCCGGGACTTTTGGATGGCGTGGCGGTTCTTTTGCGAGTGTTTGCCGAAAAGCATCCCTATGTGTTTCCATTGGATCTTCGAAAGGAGCTGAAACAGTTCAAACAGTTCGATGAAGAAAAAAGTCTCCTCATGCTGCGGGAATTGGCCTCCTATGGCGACCGTCTGGCCGTTTCTTCTGCTGACAGGCCCGAATTCGAAATAGCCCTTTTCAAAATAGTTAAAAATGTCGAATGGAAGGATTCGGCGCCATACCTGTTGTCTCTATGGCGCGGGTTCGGGTCCCGGGTTTTAAATTCGGCTCGTCGAGAGACTTTCTACTATTCCATTTTGAAGCGATATTACCAACACCAGGATGCCGTACGTAGCGATCTCGTTCTTCTGCTGACAATCCGGCGGAACCTGGGGTTCGAAGATAAAGACGGTACCCGGTTCACATCGCTCTGCTGCCAACTCCCTGAAAGGTCGAAAAATTTGGACCACCCCGCCGCAGAGGCGGCAATCAAGGCATTTTACGGGAGTCTCTGGTCCCAAAAGCACGCATCCCATACGGCAAAGGCTCTGGCAATACTTTCAGAGATTTCCGTCGAAGCTGGCACGCCAAAGTCAGAAGTCAATGATTTCTTAAAGAAAATCTTCAAACAAGCCTTTGCCAAGGCCCTTACCTGCCTGAAGACGGCGCCGGCCATTGCCGAGGGGTTAAGGGCCCTGGACAACCTATTGGATGGCGCAATAGGTTCTGATTTCTTTGCTCCGGAAGGCCTTGAAGTCATTGCAACGACTCTTTCAGAGAAACATAACCTGGTGGACCCGGATCCTTCGTCGTGGATTACCCGTAGTCAGTTTGATGGCTTTCTGGATGGCTTGTTCGCCTTCCTGGCGCTCGTCCAAAAGTTCTCTCCTGATAATAAAATCAAATGGCGGCTCGATGAATTGGCCTGGATATGTTCCCCTCTTCCAAAGACCGTCGGGCAATGGCCGGATCGGTTTCCTGCAAGCTGGTTCGCACCTTTCAGGCAATGGCTGGAAAAGGGGTCATTTGAAACGGTAAAAGATCTTCAGGATTTCACATCATGGCTGGCGCAATGGTTCGTTCGCAGCATGTTCGAACTTGGTGATCACAAACCTTTTCAGAAACAATACGAAAACAAGCTGAACAGTTTTCTTTCCAATAGCCATGACTTCAGCGAAAAACTCCGAGAGATATTTGTCGGATCGGTTACGAGGGAAGCTTTCATCATTCTGGATGAGGAAAAATACAGTGTTCAAGCCTGGAACCGATTCTCAGATCTCATGGAAGCGGCATTCAAGGGATCTTCCAGGGGTGATTTAAGGGATACCAAGGAATACCTCGATCGGGCGCGTGCAATTCTCGCAGCCTCAGGAGACGGCCTGCTTGTGTTTTCCTTTCGAAAATGGGCCGTCGATACAGCATCCATTGTATTGAAACGGGGGGCGGGACTGGCGACCAAGGAGAAGCAAACATATCAGCAGGCCTTTGTTCGTCTTTTTATCCGGGGGTTGCTCACGGAAAGTGAGTTTAGCTGCTACGAGGATAACCATAAAAAGGCCGAGGAACTGGCCCAAAATACCGGATTCGACTTTGAAAATGAAAAGGAAGATCTGAAGGAGTACGCAGGCGGCATGGTCTCCCGACCCACCAAAGAGGTTGAAAAACGTTTGGAGCTAGTTGCCGCCTTTGCTGGTGACAGTCCGAGCTTTCGGCGATTTGAAGAGGTGAGGGAAAGCCATCTGTATACTAAGTATAAGTTGAAAGATACCACAAAGACCGTGCTGCTGAAAGAGGCGTTGTTTGACCCCGAAGGCTTGAAGAAGCGGCTTCAGGAGTTGTGGTCGGATTCTGCAAGTGATGCCTTTCTGGATGGCAAACCACACCTTGCGTCGGAGCCTGTCTTCCTGGAATATGGGAGCATTACCGATGCCATGAAGAATGACCTCTGCGTCCGGGTTCTGATGGCGCTGGATATCAGTAAAATCTCTGAGCGGCCTTCTGTGTTGAAGGATCTGTGCGAATACTTAAAAAAACCTGTCCCGGAGGATTTCCTGAACATCCACACAAAAGGGGCGCAGCTTCAGATGTTCTCGATTCTTCTGCTTTCCCCGCCAGTCAACAGAGATGAGCGAATAAGGGCCACGGCGTGGGGATGGGCCTCCATACTGAAGGATGCGGAGCAAGATACCCAAGCCAAGGAAGATGCCGGATTGCTCGCTCGCATTGGGGTGAAAGGGTTTCCGGGATGAGAGCCACAAATCTCAAAAACCCGGGGAAGATTCCCGGTGCTGTGAAACTGAAGGACTTCTGGCTGGACCCCGAAATGGAAGGCGGCGTTGAACGGGTATGCCTGGGTTTGTCCCATAGCCTGTGGGTTGCGCAGCTATTCGCAGACGCCCATGTGACGGGGCTTCAACTCCCTTCCGGCATCAAGGAACGACTATGGGTCGACAGGGATACCTTAAGCATTGCAAACGATGACCTTGCTGCTCCGGGAGTCTTGGGAAATGATGAGGAAGAGCTCTCCGAGATCATCCGGGATATACTCACACAAGCCCATGCCCATGAACTCATACCCCCGGACGGGCAACAGCCAAGATCTGCCGCACAGTGGGTCCGTTTACTCGCCTCCCCCCAGAAAGACCTTATGGATTGTTGCGAGCTTTCATCCGGACGCACTTCCTTTGGCACGCCTTTCAGTCTCAACGGGTTTAGGGCAAAGGATCGACCTGTGCCCTTGACACGGAAAAAGCAGGGTCTGTCCCCTCCTATGAAACCTCGCAGGAACTTCAACGTCATAACGATTTGCTTCAGAAAACCCTGCGCTTTGATCGGGAGATCTGCCGGCTCCATGCTATTGGCCGGAAGGAGGATCTCGGATCTTGTATTTCGGGCCGCTGAAAGAAGGAAGGCCCCGGTCGTGGGAACCCTCCTTGTTTTATCCTTGGTTCTGGCTGCCTATGTTGCCCATCCTTATATCATTACCCACCTGAAAGACATCTTAGGTGGAGATCAGTCAATACCCACTACTCCTCTCCCCGAAAAGAAGAAAGTGGAAACAAAAGAAGAACCCCCCGTCGCTCCTCCTTCCCCTGAAATTACAGAACCCGCTCCGCGTTCGGGCAATCGGAAAAAAGTTCGGCAGACGTCGATTCCGGCTGTCCCAGTGGCCAAAAAGGAGCCCCTCCAAAAGCCCATCAAAGTGGTGAACGAGAATCAGACTGAGATATCTGCCAAGGTCAGCAAACCCACCTCTGACAAGGCAATTTCAGACCCGGAAATTCAAAGGGTCCCAATTCCCCCGGAACCAACACCGCCCGTAGCGGAAAATAGTCTCCAGGCGAAGCTCAAATGGGGGGCAGGAAGAAAGACCGTTGCTTTGAACCTAACCCGCTATGGCACCCGGGTCAGCCTGGAACTGGTTCGTCTGAATACGGGGTCGTACATCCAGGGAAAGGGAAATAAGTTTGTTCCCAATGGGCGTGAAATAAGCATTCAAGAACCGTTTTACATGGGCGTTACGGAAGTGGTTCAAAAGGCGTATTATATGGTCATGGCAAATGAAACCAAATCCAAGGAGAGTGATTCGCTCCTGCCAATGAATTGGCTATCCTGGAAAAACGCGCACGATTTCTGCACAAAACTCAACGAGGCACTGGCTGATCCTCAGTTCGTGGTGCGGCTTCCCTGGGAATTTGAATGGGAATATGGCGCCAGCCAGCTTCCGATGATAAACGTTAAAAACATTGAACAATATGCAGTCGTGAAGCCCATGCGCCCGCAGAAAGTGAAAACAAAGAAGCCCAATAACGTGGGACTCCATGATATGTTGGGTAATTTGGAGGAGTGGGTCGCAGATTACTTCGTTGAAAATGCCTATATGTACGATACGATCCGTTACGATAGCCCGAGGGCACTTCGTGTGGTTCGAGGCGGGTCTACCTTTGACGAATCGGAAAAGGTGACTGCGAGCTTTCGGCGAGGGAGAAAACCTGATGCCGCAGGCAGACAATTGGGCTTTCGGATCGTGCTGGCCCCGAAAAGCGGGGGCGACCCAAAAATCCTGTCAAGGCCGCATAAATAAATATCATTGGGGTGGGTACGTTGCGGTAAAGGCGCACAAAAGAGCATGTCCGGTGCTTGCGCCTGTGATGCCACCTGCGGGACGTGACGAACTTGGTCCATGAGCTGGAGTTAAGCATTTGGGCGGAATTTTATTAAATTTTCCATGCTATCAACGCTGCTATGCAATATATGGAGAAGTCACTAAGATTTTTTCCATTTTTTACATGTCAATATGACAATAGATGGCAAAGTTTCCATGCTATATAAGCAATACATGGAAAATCTTCCACCTATTCCAACTGTTCGGCTTATACTAAGGAGGTGAAACATGGCTAATTGTCAAATCTGTGGTAGGAGTGGGAACGTCGTGCTGCGGTTTCCCGATATTCCTTCCCGCTACCACACGACACGGGGCTCGGTCACGGAAGACACTCTTATAGGCCGTGTAGATTGCGGATGCATCTCGTGTCTCGCTTGTTCCTATAAGGTAACGAAACAGAGCGGCGCGAGCACATTCTTGTGCCCCTCTTGTCGTCACTACCTGATTGTCCCTCGCGATGCTGAGGTGATGCTTGACACACTACACGATTGGCTTGAAGAGTCCACAGCTACATCTTATTTTGCTCAGGAACCCGCGAAAAGCAGCCAGCAGACTGATGTTGGCAAATGCGATAAATGTGGGTCATATGAATTTGAATATGATAGTTATTGGAATGAATACACTTGTAATAAATGTGGTTGGATAAAATCTGCATAACTTCCAGCTATTACCGGGTGGTCTTAAATAACCACCCGGCGTAATCTGCGGACATTGTTAAATACTCGTTTTCAATCAATCCTTCGGGAAAAATTGCCGAACGAATAAGGATAGATTGTGTGAGCGTAGCGAACCACGATCTTATCCTGTGGTTGGACAAGCCCGGCATATGGAGCCAGATCTTAATATAAGCAAATATCTTTTTTTGAATGTGCGCCGGTAGAAACTCAGTTTGGATGCGTACTTTTTTAGGGCGAGCGGAAGCCTTGGCCTTCAAAGGGGCCAAAAAAAATGTGGGCCTATGCCATCAAAATGATGAATCCTCCCGTGATTGAGCGAGCGACCAGGTTTTGGCCGGCCGGGCATGTTATCCCGGTGCCCATGCAGGCCTAAAGGCAATGATCTTCATTGGCGCGTGGCACTTGGGACACTTAAAGAACGGTCTGGGTCGTGGTGTACAGGCTTCAACCAACACCTGCAAAACCAACTGAACAAGGAGCAATAACCTTTTGGCGTTACCATGCAAAAAGCCATAATCTCGGACCCGGCGAAAGCCCTTGGGTAAAACGTGTTGCAACACAAGCCATAAGAAATCTTCGCCTTTAAGCGTTCGATAACGGGTTCTGCCGGTACGGCTCTCCACATACTTAAAGGTGACGTTGCCGGTCTTATTGGAGACGATATTATTTTCAGAAATGACGCCCCGATATAAATAACGCGACAAGTATTTCAAAGCGGGGAGGCCTTTGCCGACGTGGGTACAATCAACAACCCATTTACGGGGCAGTGAATTGGGAACCGGGAGATCCGCTTTATTCAAGGCCTCCAGAAATCGTGCACGAAACACCTTTGCCAAGGCGAAGGCATTGAACAGGTATTTGGTTTTTTTCTTTTTCCATTGTTTTCTGGCTTTATCCACACCGCCCCCGGGCACGACCACATGAATATGGGGGTGATAATCCAAACGCCGGTTATGGGTATGCAGAATCGTGGTCATGCCAATATCGGCGCCCAGATTTTTGGGATTTAAGCCAAAGTCTTTCAGAGTGCTGGAAACGCAAGCAAACAGAAGTTCGTAAACGAGCTTTTGGTTATCCCAGGCTAGAAATCTGAGTTCATAGGGGATCGTAAACGTCGCCATAAAGTACTCAACTGGCAAAAGCTTGGTTTGCTGCCGATCCAGCCAAAGGGAGGCTTCATGATTCTGACATTGTGGGCAACTGCGGTGCCCACACGAGCGGGGTCGCCATTCTGTGTGACCGCAGTCGGGGCATGTGACATACAGCTCGCCGGCCTCCGGTGTTCGGCATCGCCTGATCGCCTCGATGGCGCGCAAATGGCTGGGTAAAAGCCGTGAACCGTATTTGGCCTGCAAGGCATCGTGATATTGATTAAGGATAGAGGCGAAGTGCATAATCACAGCCTCCTTAAATCGACGTGCAGGGTATTGACCAAACGGTTAATGGCGTCACGTGAATTTTGTTCGGTGATATCAGTCAAATGCGCATAGCGTGCGGTGGTCGTGGGGCTGGCATGACCGAGTAAGCCTTGAATATGGCGAAGGCTTAGACCCTGTTCAAGCAGATGTGTTGCGAAACTGTGGCGTAGGGAGCGGATCGAGACTTTTTTTTAATCCCGCACTGGTTTACGACCGCTTTCATGGCTGTTTGGGCGCCGCCGCGATCCATGTGGGTGGTGGCGTTGCGAATGCGCTCGGGTGAACCGACAGCATTGGGGAATAACCAGCAGGGGTTGCGGTGCTTGCACCACAACGCGCGTAATGCTTGATACGTCAGGTCGGGCAGTGGGACAAAACGGTCCTTGTGACCCTTGCCGCGCCGGATATGTATCCGTTTCTGTGGTCCGTCGATATCGCCCACCTGCAATGATAGCGTTTCTCCGAGACGCAGGCCCATGGAATAGGTTGCCAGCAGAAAGACCCGGTAGCGCAGTTTTTGTGTCGCCCCGATCAATTGTTCCACCTCGGTGACGGTGAGAATATCCGGGAGTGATTGTACTTTGGGAGCTTTGACCATATTTATCCACTGCCAGTCGCGTTCAAGGACATGCTTCCAAAAGAATTGCAGACCGTTACGGTCAAGTTTGACGGTACTCCAAGAGTGGGTTTCAACCAATTTTGAAAAGAATTCTTCTCGTTGTTTAACCGTCAATTGATCGGGGCAGCAATCAAAATGTTCACTGATTCGACGTACGCCACGAGCGTAAGCATCAATGGTTTTTTTTGCTTTCCCCTGAAGTTTTAGTAAACGCAAGTGACGTTCATAAAGTTCATGAAATCGGTTGGTTTCAGTTTTGTTCATGGTATGCTCCTTTTATGATAAGAGCGCCCGGGATTAGGCGTCGAATTGAGCATACACTTATTTGTGTTTATTTTCCGCCGCGTAGCGGCTTCGTCCAACAAGAAGGAGGACCGCGATGAGTGGAACAGTCAATTTATCACCCGGTTCAACTGTGCCGAAAACAGGAAAATACAAATGTGAATTCTGCGATGAAGGGAGAGTCGCTGACTTTTTCGGGCTCAAAGGAACTGGCCTGGACGTTGGTCAGTCACAAGGACCCGTGCGCCAGAGCAACATTCGTTTTTTCGAAACAGGTCATAACTTCACAGAGTGCCCGACATGCGGTCCTGCAACAGGTTGGACCCTCATTGAAGAAGCATGCGAGACCGGTATGACCACGACACAACGCCATGACGAAGCTCTCTCTACAGACCAGAAGGAGACACGGAGGAACGCAGAGGAATGGCGGGACGACAATGGAAGACAGTCCGATCCACCCGAGGCCGGCTCCACGACACTTTCGGCAGGGGATATCGGTGATGAAGCGGCAATGCCATCTGCAATCAACCTTCCGCCTTCGCCAGAAGACACGCAGAAAAAGGCTTCCGGAGTATCTGGACTAAGACTTTCAAAATGGTCATTTATTGGCATATTTGTTGGGGCATTTCTTGGATTGCTTGTACTGGCTGTTGTCATTCCGCTCGTCATGAAATCTTTTGGGGAGACTGGCCTCGACTTCATTTTTCTCATACCCCTAATCATGGTCATTATCATTATTGTCATTAAGCTGAAACTTGTTGCGAAAATGTGGTCAGCGATTCAGGACGGTTATGCAAGAACGACCCCAAAAAAGGCAGTTGGATTTCTGCTAATCCCTCTTTTCAACGTCTACTGGATATTTCAGGCATTCTGGGGGTTCGCAAGGGATTACAATGCCATTGTTGACCGCTATTCAATTAATGCGTCTAAATTATGGGCCCCTCTTTTTACTATATACTGCATACTCAGCATCCCCTTACTTCTCCCTCCTTTTCTGTTACCCTTTAAACAGATCGTGGGGCCTTTGCTTCTTGTTTGGTTTGTTGTCAGTACGATCATGATAATCAAGATCTGTGATGCGGTGAACGCTATCCCGGCTGATAAAATTGAGGAGATAAAAGCAGGCAAATTCATGCCTGATCATCAAAAAGATATCTCGCAGATCCAGGACAATTATGATGAGCCGCTTTTTCTATACATCCCAATCGCAAGGCTAATTCTCTTGTCCATCGCATCAATGGGCACCTATCAAGCATATTGGATTTACAAGAATTGGCGCTACATCAAAGAAAGAGAGAATCTCAGTATTCGTCCGTTTTGGCGCGGTATTTTTGGGTTATTGTTCTGCCACAGCCTCCTGCGCCGGATTCATGAAGACATGAAAAGCCGCTCAGTTCAAACACCTTTCTTTTCTCCAGGAGGCCTGGCCACAGGTTTTGTAGCCCTGGCGATTACTGCAAACCTAATAAGTCGTGCCCCAGGCGTGGGTGCCGGAATCACGGCCTTCGTTCCGTCGTTCCTCTGTCTTGTGCCGGTCCAGAGATATATTAACTCTGTGACTGAGCAACGGAAGCCATTTCAGCTCTATTATGGGTGGTCATCCGGCCACATTGTATGTCTGGTTTTTGGGATTATCATCTGGTTATTCCTCTTGAGCGGGCTCGGAGATAGAATGTAACAAACACAAGCAAGCCGGTTGGAGGGAACACAGAGAACTGGCGTGCCATTTAGCAAACGAAACAATAAGGAGAAGGAGATTGTTATGCGTAAAGTGTTGGTCTTAATAACATTGTTTGCGGTGTCGGTGTCGTTCATTAGCTGTGCAAGCGTTCCGACAAATTCTAAATTATTATTAGATGCTTCGAGGAGAGGCGATATCCAAACTGTAAAATCGCTCATCGCAAAAGGCGCGGACGTGAACCACAAAAAACG
>Ga0222666_1000334_pt1 | contig 29241 bp, 30 predicted proteins | sample AntAcemetagen655_FD_181710 | JGI IMG/M metagenome (GOLD analysis project Ga0222666, IMG submission 181710) | Saline water microbial communities from Ace Lake, Antarctica - #655 | ecosystem: Environmental > Aquatic > Non-marine Saline and Alkaline > Saline | place: Antarctica: Ace Lake...
CCCAAGTAATATTGATGAAATAACGATCGAAAACAGCTCGATTTTTGGATCTATATTTCCTCATGACTAAACTTTCCTCCAAGTGTGAAAAAGAGTCAATTATAGAGGCATTTGCGACACAGTCTGTTGACGTGTTTTGTCAAATAAGGATGATTTTAGAAGGATATTTTGATGAATGAAGAGATTGAAAAAGAGATTGGTATTCATGGAGCCCAGTGGGAGGGGTTTCATCAGGGATATTTCTCTGATCCGATTGTCTCCGGGGTTTTGATTGGAGAGATTATTGCCGGTATAGAAGAATCCGGTCCTTCGGTTCTGGTGGATCTGGGGGGAGGGACCGGATATCTGCTTTCGGAGTTAATGAAGCAGGATATTGCCCCGGAGATCCGGCTGGTAAATCTTGATCTTTCGCTTCAGCAGCTCAACCGGATCGGATCGGGTCGAATTAACACCATTCAGGCATCTCTCTCTGAATTCGGCCGGGAGCAGATAGTTTCGGGTGTTGATCGAGTCCTATTTTTTATGCGGTCCGCGCTTCATTACTTCGGTGAGAGTGGACTGGCATCGGTCCTTCGGCATCTCAGGGCCCAGATGAAGGTGGGGGAATACTTTGTCCACCAGACCGCCTGCTTTACTTCTCAGAGAGCCGCGGACTGCCTGAACACCATATATGCCGGGATGGGAACAATAAAATGGTATCCCCTGGTGTCGGTACTCATTCCCATTCTGGAGGCGACCGGCTGGGAGATTATTCATGTCACCGACGCCCCCCGGCTGCGATTAGCTTCCGATGAACTTAAGGAACGATACCGGTTAAGCGCCAATACCGTTCGAAAGATTCGGGAGGAGATACTGCGAGACTTTGGCGAGATCGAGGGCATCCTGGAAGAGCCCCCGGATGGGTTTGTCGCGTATCTCCCATATAAGATCTTTTGCTGCCGGGCAGTTTGAACGAGGTGGGATTTCAGTCTCCAGAAAAACACCGCTGAAAAAAAATTCTTGATTTCAAGGAGGCTGTAAGATATTTTATTACAACCTCAATATTTTCAAAATGGAGTTGATATAATGAGAAGCACTATTACAATCAGTCTTCCACAACAGATGCGATCTGAACTGGACAGTCTCTCCCGGTCTGATGGGATTTCTCGCAGTGATATTGTGCGGGAATGTCTTCGTGATTACATGTTTATTCGTCGATTCCGTTCTACTCGTAAGAGGATGGTCGAAAAAGCATCTCAACGGGGGATATTTACCGATCAAGACGTTTTTGATCGGGTTTCATGAAGGTTACCCTCGATACAAACGTCCTCATTGCCGCGTTCATCACACATGGAGTATGTAACGAACTTCTTGAATATTGCGCGCTTAATCATGAAATATTTCTTTCCGGGTTCATTCTGGGCGAACTGGAAGAAAAGCTGACAGGGAAGTTTGGATTCTCAAAACGTGAAACAAACAATGTTATCCAGATTTTGAAATCACGATGTACGATTGTACGGACTACGGAACTTCCATCCCCAATATCGCGGGATCCGGATGATGATAATATTATTGCCACGGCAATTGCCGGGTTATGTGATTGCATTATTACCGGGGATAAGGATTTGCTTGTACTTAATCAGGTCTCAGGGATTCAGATCATTCCTCCCAATCGTTTCTGGGTATTTGAGAGTAAATCTTAAGTAATTCATGATTAGGGGAAGATTCCCTGAGAAGCAAGATTATTGAGATATAGTTCCAAACGTTTCAGCCGTTCCAATCGTTAAGGGGAGATAAGAGTTGGGCGGTTTTCTCCAGTAGTTCGTCGATATTCTTTATTTGAGCGATGCTTTTGCGCAGTATTCCCAGTCCGGGATGCCCGGCCAGGTAGCGGACCAGGTGTCCGTAGAAATGCCGGCAGGCGGCGGCTCCGGATCGATCTATTGTTCGATTTCTGATCCGGGCTTCGGCCAGCATGAATTGGTATAGCTGTTGGAGATGTTCGGTTATGACATCAAAGCGCTCTTGATCGGTGGGGGGGGTGAAGGGTTGACCGGTCCAGCGGCAGAGGCATTCCTCAAAGATCCAGGGGTTGCCGATCGCGGCCTGTCCGATCATTACTCCACCTACCCCGTATTGCTTGATCGCTTCTATCGCCTCCTGGGCGGTCGTGATACCGCCGTTCCCGATCACCGGGATAGAAACCTCATCTTTGATCCGGGCGATTATATCCCAATCCGCGGGTCCATTATGGCGGTTATTAGCCGTGCGGCCGTGAATAAAGATTGCTTTTCCTCCCCCTTCTTCCACCGCCCGGGCGACCGGGGAGATATTTATCGAATCCGGGGCGAGGCCGATCCTGGTCTTGACTGTGACTGGGAGTGAGACGGCTTGCGAGACCATCTCTACAATCTCTCTGATCTTCTCCGGATCCTTCATCAGTGCTGCTCCTCCGCCGCGTCGCATTATCTTGGGGACCGGGCAGCCGCAGTTGATATCAATCAGAGAGAAACGGCCCAGTGATTCAATCACCCGAGCCGCTTTGGCCATGGATTCGGGGTTATCTCCGTAGATATGAGCGGCAATCGGTGTCTCTTCCGGGAGCGTATCCAGATAATGCATGGTCCGTGGGTGGTGGCGGAGGATTCCTTCCGCGGTCACCAGCTCGGTGAATACTAATCCGCTACCAAGCCGTAGGCAGATGGACCGGAAGGGAGACTTGGTAAATCCGGCCATGGGGGCCAGAATAAAGGGTGGATCTATGGAGAGGGGTCCTGTCTGCAAACGGTTATGGTTCATCAAAAAAAAATTATAACCACGAAGTACACGAAGAACACGAAGGTTTTTAGAAAATGAACTGAATTGTCTTTTTTAGCAATTCTTCGTGTACTTCGTGATCTTCGTGGTGAAAATGGAGTTGAGGAATCAGGGTTACACTTTTGCTTGTTGGGCTACTTTCTCCGCGGCGGCTTTGGCTGCCTCGGGATCGCCGAGATAGTAATGGCGGATCGCCCGGCAGTCTTCATCCAATTCATATACCAGGGGGATGCCGGTGGGGATGTTGAGGCCGGTGATATCTTCGTCGGAGATATGGTCCAGGTGTTTGACTAAAGCCCGGAGGCTGTTGCCGTGTGCGGCAATGATAATTTTTTTCCCGCCTTTGATGGAGGGAATAATGACATCATTCCAGTAAGGCATTACCCGTTCCAGTGTGTCTTTCAGACATTCTGTAACCGGCAGAAGCAACGGGTCAACATCCCGGTAGCGGGGGTCGAAGTGAGGGTTCCGGGGATCGTCGGATGAGAGCGGGGGAGGGGGGACATCGTAGCTTCTCCGCCAGATATGCACCTGCTCCGGACCGTACTTTTTCGCGGTTTCGGCTTTGTTCAATCCCTGGAGCGCGCCGTAATGGCGTTCGTTGAGCCGCCAGTCTCGAATCACCGGAATCCAGATCAGGTCAAGTTCATCCTGGACAATCCAGAGGGTTCGGATCGCCCGTTTGAGGACCGAGGTGAAGGCCAGGTCGAAGGTGAAACCGGCTTCTTTCAGATCTTTCGCCCCCCGATCTGCTTCTTCTAGACCGGTATCCGAGAGATCGACATCGGTCCAGCCGGTAAAGAGGTTTTCTTTGTTCCAGATGCTCTCTCCGTGGCGGAGTAGGACAAGTTTGGTTGTCATAATATTGTTCCTTTTATAGAAAGTGCCTAAAGTGCCTTAAGTTTGAAATGCGCTTCAGCCAGAGGCTGATCCGCCTCCGGCGGAAAAGTGCCTAAAGTTGTTCGCTTTCGCCTGGCTTCCCTGCATTACTGATCCAGGATTACTGATCTCCCCGGCAACATTAATCGGGGCAGTTAAAGTCAGATAATCGTAACAGAAAATTCTCTCAAATCATTGAAATATTTTCCGGTAAATTCCGAAGCAGTAAGTTATTGTGACTTAGTACCTGTGACGGTTGCAATAGTAATTATATTATAGAGGGGGATTCTTATCTCATCGGTCTTCCCCGGGATGTGACCATGGAGGATGTTATCCTCCAACCGTAATGGTTGGATTGTTATCCGGTAATAATTGCATTCATCCTTATCATAGAGCGATATCTCGAGCAGTTCCCCCTTTCTAATCGTGCAACGGACTGTCTGTTGGATCTTCTGGGTGAGATCACCGCTCTCCCAGGTATAATCTTTCTGGACCGGATGGAGATCACGGAGAGTATCCTTCCCGGCCAGTGAGAGTTCTTCAATTATTTTTTTGAGCAGAGCTGCGGTCGCGATAACGTCATCGAGTGCCCGGTGAGTCCCGCTCTCTCCAAGTTTGAGTCCCGGTCCCAGGCACCTCAGGCAGTGACAGGAGAAATTCGGCCAGAGTTCATGGCTGAGGAGGAGCGTATCGACCGACCAGTTGCCGAGCACCGGTCTCCCGATCCGCTGCAGCGAGGTATCAATAAATGTCATATCAAAATTTCTGTTATGGGCGACGATTACCGTCGTCCCGATAAAGTCAACGATCCGATCGGCCATATCGGCAAAGGAGGGGGCATTTTTCAGGCTTTCCGGGGAGATCTTATGCACCGAGAGCGCTTCCGCGGTTTGGGGAGAAGCGGGGCGGAGAAGAGTTTCGAAAGAATTGATAATCTCTCCACCCGAGAAATGGACCATCCCGATCTCGATAATCTCATGGCCATCATCGAGATTAACCCCCGTGGTCTCGGTGTCGAGGATAGTGAATTGGACTTTGTCAAGTCTAGTATCAAGGTCTGTGGTCATGGTTTTTGAAGAAGTTGAAAGTGCCTTAAGTGCCTAAAGTTAAAAGTTGTTGCCTTTGCCTGGATTTTTAGGGCGCAGCGGCAAAAATTAAAAACATCTCTCACACGGTTAGCGTTAAGTGATAACTAACTACTTTAGAATTTTTATAGCATTCGTAGAGGCGACCTTCAGGTCGCCACTAGTGGCAGCCTGAAGGCTGCCGCTACGAGGTTGCGCCACCGGTCATCGCGAGGTGAGGCGACAACTTTAGGCACTTTAGCGCACTTTAGGCACTTTTAACTTTTTTCTCTCACATCCTCCCGTGCCGGATGATGGTGATCAGGAGCCAGAAACCCATCATCCCGGCCACCAGAAAACCTACCAGTCCGATGATTGGTATGTCGAACCATGTCGGGGGAACTCCTGATAATACGATCAGAGAGGAACCTATGATCAGGGCGGCCAGGACGATGGCGAACGCGACCCGGTTGCTGGATCGGTCAAGAGTGGTAAGAATTCGATCCAGTCCCCGGTGCTGGAAAATGATCTTCAGTTTTCCATTCCGGGTCTGTTCCAGGATTGAGCGGACCTCCCCCGGAATATCTTTGAGCAGACTGACAAGTTCACTCCCTGATTCAAATAGTTCTTCAGCAATCCTCTTCGGATTAAGGCGGGCCATCTGAACTCTCTGCACGAAAGGCTTCGCCCGGGTAATAATCTCAAAGTCAGGATTCAGTTCCACCCCTAGGCTCTCAACCTGGCTTAAGGCTTTCATCATCAGGAAGAAGTTGGCTTTAATGGTCAGGCGATTTTCGGTCACCAGTTCCAGAAGCTGCTGGAGCAATCTTCCCAGGCGCAGATCTTTAAGAGGGAGGTAGAGGTACCGATCGATAAAATTACCCATCTGCAACTCCAATTTTTCCCGATCAGGCTCTATATCGTATTCGGTCAGCTTCAGCATCGCCTCCACCATCTTCTTGTCATTCCGCTGGACTACCGCCATCAGCATATCGGCGAAATCCTCCCGTTCACTCCGGCCGATTCTCCCCATCATCCCGAAGTCGACGTAACAGATAATATTTTCCGGGAGGAAGAAGATATTCCCCGGATGAGGGTCGCCGTGGAAGAAGCCGTGTACAAAGATCTGCTTCATGATCAGATCGGCGCCCCGTTCGGCGAGCAGGGGGAGATCGTAGCCTCCCCTCTTCAGTGCTTCGAGATCGGATCCCTTGATCCCGTGGATATTCTCCATGGTGAGGATCCGTTCGGTCGATAGCTCCCGGTAGACCTGGGGGACCCGGATTGTGTCATCCTTCTCAAACTGTTTGGCAAATCGTTCGATATGGGATAGCTCAACGGTATAGTCGATCTCCTCTTCCAGAGTTCGGGCAAACTCCTCGACAATCCGGCTCGGTTGGATGACCTGCAGTTCTTCCAGGTGCCGTTCCATCAACCCGGCCAGGTGGAGCATAATCTCCAGGTCGATCTCAATCGTCTTTTTGATCCTGGGCCGCTGGACTTTTACCACTACATCGGACCCGTTTTTTAACCGGGCACGATGGACCTGGCCGATCGAGGCCGCGGCGAGGGGTTTCTCATCAAAGCTTTCGAAGAGTTCTTCGGGGAACTTTCCGGTCTCGGCCTGGATAATCTCCCGGACCTCCGAATAAGGGAAAGGAGGTACCTCATCCTGGAGCTTGGTGAGTTCTTCAATGAAGGTCAGGGGGATCAGATCGGGTCGGGTGGAGAGAACCTGGCCCAGCTTGACAAAGGTCGGCCCCAGTTCCTCCAGGGCCAGCCTGAAACGCTCCGGACCGGTTAATGTGTCAACCGCCTCCCGCCGCTTCCGGGAGATCTTCCTCAGTCCGGCCTCCCAGATCTGCTCGATCTTCAGGCTGTCCATCAGTTCCCCGAAGCCATACTTGAAGAGGACCTGAAGAATCTGGCGATAGCGGTCGATGTGATGGTAGGTATGACCGATGGCGGTTAATTTTCGAATACTTAGCATACTGAAGTGCCTAAAGTGCGCTAAAGTTTTCAGCCAGAAGCTGATCCGCCTTCGGCGGAGAAGTGCTGTAAGTGCCTTCCGCCGTCGCTAAAGCCCCGAAGCAAGTTCGGGATGCAAGCACTTTGGCGGATAAGAAAAGTTATTCGCTTTCACCCAGCTTTTCAGGCCTTAGAATCCTTGCTCAAGACGGATGCATAAAGTTGGAAGCAAGTATGATAGAAATTAATCATCGACCCACCGCTAAAATATACACAGGGTAAGGCGGGAGCAGGGCCGCAGGATTATGTCTGCATACCTGTGATATTATCCCAATGCCGGCAGAATCTTTTCCCGCCGGAAAAATAGGACCACAGTTACTCAGTCCCGGCAGCCTTTGGTTTCTCTTCCAGTTTCTCGATTCTTTTTTCAAGGGCGGAGAGGTTATCACTGGTAGCTATATTCATTCTAGCCAGTGAACTTTTGACGATTTTGTCTACCCGTTCCTCCAGGGCCTTGCGGGCTTCCACCGATTTTTGCGTCAGATCATCAATGAATTCTTTACCATCTGTCGCGGAGAGTTCTCCTTTTTTTATGAGTTCCTGCGATATCTCTTCCACCTTCTCTTTGGTCATGTACGCCAGACCTACCCCCAGATACATAGTTTTTTTAATCAGATCCATCATTGCCGTCCTCCTTTCTTTAAGTTAGCGCCTTTGACTTTAACTTAAACGTTAAAAATTACATTAATTATACCAAATATATCATAAGATATTGAATAAAAAAGTAGGAAAAATTTTTTCGGCCCCCCCCGATTAATCGGGGCAGAAAAAATAAGATAGTAAAATAAGGGTGCGGAATTTAATATCTTTTGATAAATATACTATCGATATGAAGAGAAGTTTACAAACAATAGTTTGGGTTTCGGTTCTGATCTGGTTCTTTTGCGGATCGGCATTCGGATTAGAGATAACCAGTTACTATAGCCCGAGGAATCGTGAACGTCCGCCCCGGACCCGGACTGATTATATCATTCTCCATACGACTGAAGGAGCGGCCCGGGGGTCGCTCAGGAAAGTTCGAAAAAATGGAGAAGCTCATTATTTTGTCAATACCGATGGGCATATCTATCGGGTCATCAGCAAGGAGCGGGTTGCTTTTCATGCCGGACGATCCATGTGGCGAGGGCGAACTAACATTGATAACTGTTCCCTGGGGATAGAAGTGGTTGGGTATCATAATAAAGGCATCACAACCGCGCAGTACAAATCGCTGCGGGAACTTCTCCGGCAGTTACAGTCAATCTATAATATTCCTGATGGACGGGTACTCTCACACTCCATGATTGCCTACGGGGCACCCAATCGGTGGCATAAACGCTCTCACCGCGGGCGGAAGAGGTGCGGGATGCTCTTCGCGCGGGACTCTGTCCGGAAGAAACTGGGTTTGGATAAGAAGCCCAGGTTTGATCCTGATATAAAAGCGGGACGACTGGTGGTTGGTGATCCTTATCTGGCCAAGGTCCTGTACGGCCGGGAGCGGGAAGTCAAAACCGCGGTGGGGAGGTTTACCACCGATGAGGCCAATATTATCTCTTCGGGACGTTCGGCCTGGGATATCGCCCGGGAGAGGTATAACAGTCCCGGTGTTACCTACCGGTTCCCCGACGGGAAAGAACTCCGGGGCGATCAGATCACGGCCTGGAATAACATTCCGGTCGGGACCAGGGTTTTTCTGGGCGAAAGCCAGAGGGAGAATGAAACGGAGATTATCAAGCGAATCGGCCGGGATGGTAAGACCGCCCGGGCAATTGCCGGTGATGAATATAACAACAGGACAACAATCTATTTCTTGCCGGATGGCCGGGTCCGGCGCGGCGATGAGTTGAATGATAAGGAACTGGCGTCCATACCGGTGAAGACCGGAATACTGGTAGGATATAGTGACGGTGGGTATATCACAGCCAAAAGAAGTGCCTTTGATATCTGCGGCCCGCGCTGGAAGCTTCCGGATACTTTCTACCGATTTTCAAATGGTTCTATTGTCCCCGGTACCGGTATAACGGCTAAAGCGATTCCTAAAAAGACCCGGGTCTTCTTTAGAAATTAAAATTGCCACGAAGGCTTAGAGATAATTGGACTATTATCGATGTTTTGCCGATTTAATCGTGATAGTCATTTTTCAAAACAATAAAGTAGCGAACGAAGTGAGCTAATTTATTATCTGGAGGTATGAAACAATGATTACAAAAAAGTTCATCGAGAAAGTACCTAAATCCGACCTTCACGTTCACCTGGATGGGTCACTACGGGTACCGACCTTGATTGAGATCGCTCAAAAGGATAATTTCCCCCTCCCGTCATATACGGAAGAAGGACTTTACCAGACAGTATATAAAGACCAATACGAGAGCCTGGAAGAATATCTGGCCGGGTTTCAATATACGGTCGCGGCGATGCAGACCCCGGAGAACATGGAGCGGATCGCCTACGAGTTTGCTCTGGATAATCAGGATGAGGGAGTTCGTTATGTTGAAGTCCGTTTTGCTCCCCAGCTCCATGTGAATAGCCGGATGGACCTGGAGAAGGTAATGGTGAGCGTGAATAAAGGACTGGCGCGTGCGGCCCGGGAGTTTAATAAACGCCCAACTGTTTTAGATGGCCAGGAACCCCGGTTTGTATACGGGATTATTGCCTGCGCGCTCCGATCCTTCGGCCGGATGTCCGAATATTTTAATACATTTCTTGACGCGCATCCATTCTCGAACCAGAAGCGTAATTTCGGGCTGGCCTCTTATGAACTGGTTCAGGGGGTAGTTGGGGTTAGGGACAGGCTGGGAATTCCCATTGTCGGTTTCGACCTGGCCGGTCCGGAGTACGGGTTTCCGGCCGACGATCACTGGAAAGCGTTCCATTTCGCGCAGAAGAACTTTCTTCACAAGACCGTTCATGCCGGTGAGGCCTACGGCCCGGAATCAATCTTTCAGGCCATCACCGACCTCTATGCCGAACGGCTCGGGCATGGATATTACCTCTTTGACACATCCCGGATCACCAATCCCGAGATAAAAGACAAAAAGAAATACGTCCAGGACCTCAGTCAGTATATCGCGGATAAACGGATTACAATCGAGGTCTGCCTTACCAGCAACCTGCAGACCAATCCGGCGATTAAAGATATGGGAGACCATCAGTTTGGAAAGATGAAAGAGGCCCGGCTCAGTACCACGTTCTGTACCGATAACCGGCTGATGAGCAAGACCACCGTCACCCGGGAGATCGGCCTGGCGGTTGATAACTTCGCGATCAGCCCCAAAGAGCTGAAAGACCATATTATTTACGGTTTCAAACGTTGTTTTTTCCCCGGAGCATACACGGAGAAACGGAGCTATGTCCGTACCATCATCGATTATTACGAGATGCTGGAGCGGGAATATGGCTTGGCTTGAATTTAGTTACTGCTTAATGATATGTATTTTTAACCACGAAGGACACGAAGCACACGAAGTTGATTAACAAATGAAAGATCAGTCTTCGTGATCTTCGTGTACTTCGTGGTTAAATTTGACGCGAAGACAAGGTTTAATATGAAATCAGAGATATTATGTATCGGTGATATCCATCTGGGGAGGCGGAGCGGGAAGGTACCGCCGGAGATTGGTGACTATGAGATTGATCCTGCTACTCTGACCCCGACGGCGACCTGGCGGGCGGCGTGCCGCTGGGCGGTTGAGCATAACGTTGACGCGGTCCTGCTGGCCGGCGATGTGGTGGAGAACGCGCAGGACCGGTTCGAAGCCTATGGGCATCTGAAGTGGGGGGTTGAGAAACTTCTTGAAGCAGGTATCCCGGTCTTTGCCGTGGCGGGAAATCACGATTATGACGCGCTCCCCCGTCTGGCGGATCAGATACCGGATTTTCACCTGATCGGAAGGGATGGCAGCTGGGAGGTTCTGGAGAAGGAACTGAAGAACGGGTCCCGGATCAGGATCGCCGGGTGGTCTTTCCAGGATCAATATTACCGGGAGAATCCATTAAAGGGGCTGGAGATCGAACGCGACCAAAAAGTCCCAACCCTGGGACTGCTGCACTGTGATCTGGATGCCTCCGGCAGTCTCTATGGGCCGGTTACCAGCCGCGACCTGGAGGCTGTTCCGGTGGATGCCTGGTTCCTCGGTCATATTCACAAGCCGTCTCCTCTCTCCGGGCCCCGGCCGATCGGCTATCTCGGCAGCCTGGCCGGGCTTGATCCGGGTGAGCCAGGGCCGCACGGTCCCTGGCTGGCAACGGTGAACGGCCCGGGGGATATCTCGATCAAACATCTGCCGATGGCCAGTCTCCGCTGGGAAGAGGAAGAGGTCGGGATCGATTCCCTGGCAGGGGATAATCCGGAAGACATTAAAGATAATCTATTCTCTCTTATCTCCCGGGCGATTGATCGGATCCACCAACGAGTCTCGGGTGGACCATATCCGGCCCGGTCGGTCGGTTGCCGTATCAGATTGACCGGACGCTCATCCTTCCATCGCCTCATCCGCACGTTCTCCGAGGAGATTGCGCGTCACCAGGAGAGCCGGGGGGGGATCTATTACTTTGTCGAGAAAATCATCGATCGGTCCGGGCCGGCCCTCGATCTTGCGGAAATCGCCCGGGGAAATGATCCGCCGGCCGCGCTGGCCCGGCTAATCATCGATATCACCGATCGGAAGGGGAGGAAGGCGGAGTTAATTACCGCGGCCAGGGATATCTTCGGCAAGATAACCGCTGATTCCAGATGGGTTCGGTTGAAGAGAGAACAACCGCCGGATGACGAAGCAATACGGAGAATCATGATCGATTCAGGAATGACGGCGCTGGAGGAACTACTTGCTCAGCAGGAAGAGGGGGAGTGAGTATTTTGAGGGGGCAGCGACTTTTGGAAGTAAATTACGGCTTGGAAATTACAATAAAATGGTAATCAGTGATCGGTGATCGGTGATCGGTGATCAGTGATCAGTGATCAGTAATCGGTAATCAGTGATCGGTGATCGATAAAGAAGAAAAGTAATCAGTAAACGGTGATCAGTGATCGGTGGCCGACCTGGCCGAAGCGGACTGATTACCGATCACCGCTTACCGATTACTGTTCCTCTTTACTGATTACTTTCTTTAATAAAGGGGCCGAGGTTTGGAGATAAAAAAGAACAACATCTATACTGTCAGCGAGATCACCGGGCGGATCAAGAAACTGTTGGAAGTAAGGTTTATCCGGGTTGGGGTGGTGGGAGAAGTCTCAAACCTCCGTCCGGCTGCTTCTGGACATATTTATTTCTCCTTGAAGGACGAGGAGAGTCTGATCTCCGCAGTACTTTTCCGAAACGACGGGCGCCGCCTTCGTTTCGAGCTACGGGATGGTATGGAAGTGACTGCCTGGGGGAGGATCGGAGTATATAAGCCCCGGGGCAGCTACCAGTTAATTGTCAGCCGGGTGGAGCCGCTGGGGGTAGGTGCTCTCCAGTTGGCCCTGGAGCAGCTCAAGGCGAAGCTCTCCTCCGAGGGTCTCTTCGATGCCGAGCATAAGAAACCGCTCCCCGGTCTACCGGACCGGATTGGAATAGTGACATCTCCTACCGGCGCCGCTCTCCGGGATATCCTCCAGGTCATCAATCGGCGGTTTGGAGATATCAGGGTTATAATAAATCCAGTTCCGGTTCAGGGAGAGGGTGCCGGGGATAGAATCGCCCGGGCGGTGAAAGAGTTTAACCGCTGGAATAATGTCGATGTTATAATTGTCAGCCGGGGAGGGGGGAGCCTGGAAGATCTCTGGGCTTTTAATGAAGAGGCGGTGGTGAGGAGTATCTTTGACTCGGAGATTCCGGTAATCTCCGCGGTCGGTCATGAGATCGACTGGACTCTATCTGATTTCGCGGCCGATCTCCGGGCTCCTACACCTTCCGCCGGGGCGGAGTTGGTGGTGGCGCGAAAGAGCGATCTCCTGGCCGCGCTGAATACCATTCAGCGCCGGCTGGAGAAGGAGATGGTCCGCCGGTTGACGGAACTGTGGACCCGGGTGGAACGGGCCCGGCGCTCCGCTATTCTCCAGGATCCCCGCCGGATTCTCCGGCAGTCACAGCAGCAGCTCGATGAACTGACCGCCCGGCTCGGTCTGTTGATCCGGCACCGCTTCCAGTTGGCCCGGGGCCTCGTGGAATCACTCCAGGGACGGCTGGATATCCTGAATCCTCTCGCCATCCTATCCCGGGGATACAGCTTTACGCGAAGTCTGGCCGATGGTAGGATACTGACATCATCGGCCGGATTAAAACCCGGCGATCAGGTCGAGACCAGGCTGAAGGAAGGACGAATTATTTCTAAGGTTATTGAGACGGAGGGGGAGGATGGTAATCAGTAATCGGTAATCAGTGATCAGTAATCGGTGAGCAGTGAACCAGGGGAGCGACTGCTCACTGCTTACCGCTTAACGATTAATGTATTTTTTCGATGTTAGTTATATCTAACGATTAAGTTAGCGTAAGAGGCACTAACTTAATATTGGAGAATCATCATGGCTGAGATGAAATTTGATCAGGCTCTGAAAGAGCTGGAAAAACTGGTTGAAGAGATGGAGGGGGAAGAACTATCATTAGAAGATGGTCTGAAGAAATATGAGAAGGGGATGAAATTATCTCAGATCTGCCTGGAAAAGCTGGAGCGGGCGGAGAAAAAGATCGAGATTTTGAAACAGCCGGCGGGAGATAATCCGGAGACTGAACCTTTCGTGGGAAATGAAAATTTGGGGTTGAGGGATAAGATATAGATCTCACTCTGGTTGTCTATTTACCACGAAGGACACGAAGTACACGAAGAGATTTGAAAAAATCAGAAGCAATTAATAAGTAATCTTTGTGGTGAATATACAATTTATTTAAGACTATAAAATCATTAAAAACCTTCGTGAGCTTCGTGTTCTTCGTGGTTTCAATCTGTGTTATTCTAATAGTATACGATTTTTGCATAGGGTAGAGATAGATAGAGGAGAATTCCTTTGCGTAGATTCTTGGATAAAATCAATACGCCGGCGGATCTGAAAAAACTCACCTTGCCGGAGCTATCCATTCTGGCCGGTGAGGTGAGGGAAGAGATCATCCGGGTTGTTTCTCAAACCGGAGGTCATCTGGCTTCCAGTCTGGGTGTGGTGGAGCTTACCATAGCCATGTATTATGTCTTTGACCTCCCCCATGACAAGGTCATCTGGGATGTCGGGCATCAAACCTACGCTCATAAACTGCTGACCGGAAGGAGGGAGTCATTCAAGACTCTCCGGCAATACGGGGGAGTAAGCGGATTTCTCAAGATCAAGGAAAACCCCTATGATTTCTTTGGAGCCGGGCATGCCAGCACCTCGCTCTCCGCGATGCTGGGCCTGGCGGTGGCTCGGGATAAAAAAGGGGATGACGAGAAGGTAATTGCCTGTATCGGGGATGGATCTTTGACCGGAGGAATGGCTTTTGAGGCACTGAATCAGGGCGCTGATGTGGCGAAGAATATTATGGTGGTCTTAAATGCCAACGAGATGGCTATCTCTCCCAGCGTGGGAGAAATATCCAGATATTTGAATCAATTGATCTCGGCTCCCTATTATAACCGCCTGAAAAATGAGATCGAGCAGGCGGTGCAGAAAATACCTTCCTTCGGGCTGAGGATGGTTGACGCCACCCACCGCCTGGAAGATGCCCTCAAGCACCTGATCACCCCGGGCGGTATATTCGAAGATTTCGGATACCGCTACTTCGGACCGGTTGACGGACATGATCTGGAATCCCTGGTCAGGATATTCACCAATATAAAGTATATAAAAGATCCGATTCTGCTCCATGTATTGACAACCAAGGGAAAAGGATACCGCCCGGCGGAGGACAATCCAGAGGCTTTCCACGGTCCGGGGGCGTTTAATATTGCGACCGGGAAAGCGATTGCTCCGAAGAAGTCGCTCTCTTATTCAAATGTCTTTGGAGAGGCCCTGATAGCCCTGGCGAAAGAAGATCCGGAGATAGTGGCCATCACCGCGGCGATGGCTTCAGGAACCGGCTTAACCACCTTCGCAAAAAAATTTCCCGAGCGCTTCTTTGATGTTGGTATCGCGGAGGGGCATGCTCTCACCTTCGCGGCGGGGTTGGCCGCCCGCGGGTTGAAACCGGTGGTAGCGATCTACTCCACATTTCTTCAGCGGGGAATAGATCAGATCATTCATGATATCTGCCTCCAGGAACTTCCCGTGGTAATCGCGGTGGACCGGGCCGGTCTGGTAGGTGAAGACGGACCCACTCATCATGGAGTCTTTGACATCTCTCTGCTCCGGGCCATTCCCGGGCTGGTTATTATGCAGCCGAAGGATGGTCGGGAACTGCCGATGCTTCTGACAACCGCGTTATCTCATTCCGGTCCGGTTGTTATTCGCTATCCCCGAGGCGAAACAGGATTGATTCATATAGATAAAGCATTCTCTCCGGTTCCGGTGGGAGAGAGCGAGGTCATCCGGGACGGACGGGACGGTGTGATCTGGGCGATCGGAGATATGGTCGGGGTAGCTGAAGCGGCCGCCGATCTATTGAAATCCCGGGGACGGGAATTCGGTGTGGTCAACGCGAGATTTATCAAGCCGCTCGATCAGGCCCGGTTGCTGGCCGCTGCCCGGGCGGGGAAGAAGATAGTAACCCTCTCTGAAGATGCTCTGGCCGGTGGTTTTGGATCCGCGGTCTGGGAGTGTCTGGATGAGGCCGGGAAGGGAGACGCGCTTCTGGTCAGAATAGGAATTCCGGATAAATTTATTCCGCATGGCTCGATCCGCCGTTTGCGGGAGGACTGCGGACTGACCCCGGAAGCCGTGGCGAAAAAAGTGGAAGAGAGTCTGGCTTAGATAAACTTTCCTCGAAAATAAATTTTACCACGAAGGACACGAAGCACACGAAGAATAGTTGAGGGAAACAAGAGTTAACTCATTTATATAAAAACTCTTCGTGAACTTCGTGTCCTTCGTGGTTTAATTAGCTATATTTTTATGAAAATGCGGCTTGATTTACTACTGGTTGAACGGGGATTATTGCCGAGCCAGGAGAAGGCTCGCCGTGCGATTATGGCCGGATTGGTCTCTATCGGAAACCACCGGGCCGATAAGTCTGGGAGACAATTCCCGGCTGATGCTGATCTCAGGCTGAAAGAGATGCCGCGTTTTGTGGGGAGGGGAGGGGAGAAACTTCAGGGAGCGATTGAATATTTCGGACTGGATCTATCAGGAAGAGTAGCCCTGGATGTAGGTTCTTCGACCGGCGGATTTACCGATTGTCTTCTCCAGGCGGGAGTCATCAGGGTATATTGCGTTGATGTCGGGAAAGGACAATTGGCCTGGAAGCTCCGCCAGGATCCGCGGGTGGTGGTGAAGGAGGGGGTTAATGCCCGGTATTTATCAAGGGCTGATCTGCCGGAGGAGCCGGATATTATTACTGTTGATGTTGCCTTCATCTCGCTGCGGAAAATACTGCCGGCCTGTATCGGGCTGTTGAAGCCGGATGGTCGGATCCTGGCTCTGATCAAGCCCCAGTTTGAAGCTGAGCGGAGTGAGATCAAGCGGGGAGGCGTAGTCCGGGATCCGTTGGTACACGAGAGAGTGATAGAAGAGATAAAAGAGTTCTCATTGAGCAAGGGATTGTCCGTTATCGGAGTAACGAAATCGGTCCTTACCGGTCCGGCCGGGAACAAAGAATTTGTTATTTTACTCGAACCTGATCAAAAAGGTATTTCATAACTTTTCCATGGAACAACGAAGTAATTAACCACGAAGATCACGAAGAACACGAAGGATAATTGAAAAATGCAAGATTTAGCTATTTTTTAAAACCCCTTCGTGTTCTTCGTGGTTTTAATCAGTTATATTTTAATGGAATAAGGTTTAGTAATAGAAGAGCGAGAATATTATTGTGAAAGTTATTGGAATAGTAGCAAATCTGGATAAGCTGGATGCTGTTGAAGAGGCGGAGAGGATCGCGGAGTTAATCCGGGAAGAGGGAGGAGATGTTTTTTACGAGCATGGTCTGGCGGAATCCCTCGGAAGCGACTGTCCGGTATTTTCTTTGGAGAAGATCAGGCGCGAGATTGAAGCGGTTGTGGTTCTGGGTGGAGATGGAACCATGATCCGGACCTTCCGGAGATTGTCCCGGGAGGAGATCCCCTTGCTGGGGATCAATCTCGGAGGGTTGGGTTTCTTAACCGAGGTTAGACTCGATAGCGCCGGAGATGCCCTGGCCGATCTGCTCGGGGATAAATTACAGATACAGGAGAGGAACACTCTGGAGGGTTTCTGCCTCCGGGATGGTATTGAAAAGGAGTTCTTTACCGCTTTGAACGATGTTGTGATCGGGAAAGGTGGCCTAGCCCGGGTCATCCAGATGGAGGCGTTTGTAGATGATAAGTATCTCACCTCCTATATGGCCGATGGGATCATTATGGCTACGCCAACCGGATCAACAGCCTATTCTCTCTCCGCCCAGGGGCCGATCATCAGTCCGGAGACGGACGTATTCCTTTTAAACCCTATCTGTCCTCATACTCTGACCAATCGTCCGATTATTATCGATGGGAAGCGGTCTGTCAGAATCAAGATGCTCACCACACCGGAGGGAACCTGTTTGACCGTTGACGGCCAGATCGGACTCCCTTTAAAGGAGGGAGATGAAGTAATAGTTCGAAGGGGTAGTAATAAACTCCATCTCCTGACTGCTCCGGGGATGAATTTCTACAGCATTCTCCGGAGTAAATTAAACTGGGGGGGAAGGACAAATTATTAAGTGCCTAAAGTGCGCTTAAGTGCCTAAAGTTAAAAGATTCGCCTCGCAAATGGTGCTGAGCATAAAATTGTTCAATATTCAAATTTTGAAGCAGTGAATTAGCTTGAACTTGCTCGAAAAGCCTTTTTAACCACGAAGAACACCCCGAATTTTTCGGGGTAGACTGCATTCGCGAAGGAATTCGAAAAAACAGGAAAAATTACATAGGTTTCTTTGTTTTTCTTCGTGTTCTTCGTGACCTTCGTGGTGAATATTTAGTTTTTTGAACACAAAAAGTTGAAAATACCTTTTCGAGGATGGTCTAGCTTAATTAGTTATTGATAAAACCATTTTACTTCATGGTCCGGAATATGGTATAAAGCAAATTATTTTTAAACGTTAAAAGATAGTTATGAGAGTCGTGATAGATCAAGATAGATGTAAGGGGTGTGAACTCTGTGTTGAAGTCTGCCCGAAAGGGATCATCTCGACAGCGGACCGGATGAACAAGAAGGGTGTATATCCTGTCTATAGCGATCGACCCGATGAATGTATCGGTTGTAAGCTCTGCGTTATAGTCTGCCCGGATGTGGCAATTACAATATACAAATAGCCCTCGACTTTTGCTCGGGCTAAGTTATGAAGTGCCTAAAGTGCGCTAAAGTGCTTTCCGCCGTCGTTAAAGCCCGTTGAGAAATATAGATGTTAAAAAGAAATTGATTAAATTATGAATTCGGAAACAACAACACAACCAATCCTCATCTGCGGTAATGAAGCGATAGGCGAGGCGGCGATCCAGGCCGGATGTATGGCTTATTTTGGCTATCCGATTACTCCGCAGAATGAGTTGACGGCTTATATGGCCACTTGGATGCCTGAAAAGGGAAGGGTATTTATCCAGTCCGAGAGTGAGTTAGCGGCGATCAGTATGGTCTTCGGCGCGTCGACCCTGGGGGTCCGGGCGATGACTTCTTCATCCAGTCCGGGAATCAGCCTTAAACAGGAGGGGATCTCATATCTGGCCGGCTGTGAACTTCCGGCGGTGATCGTCAATATATCCCGCGGTGGCCCTGGTCTGGGAAATATCGGCCCCGCTCAGGCGGATTATTTCCAGGCAACCCGGGGCGGCGGACACGGTGATTATCGGACTCCGGTTCTGGCCGGAGCTTCAGTCCAGGAGTTGGCGGATGTTACTTTTCTGGCCTTTGATATGGCCGACCGTTATCGGACTCCAGTCCTGATTCTGGGAGACGGGATCCTCGGGCAGATGATGGAACCGGTTCGGATCACCCATCCGGAACCGGTCGATATTGAATCGAAAGACTGGATTCTGGGGGGCGCAAAAGGTCGTCCACCCCGGGTGATAAAATCACTCTTCCTGGGCACCGGGGCGCTCGACGCGCACAACCGGAAACTCCAGGAACGGTATCGGATCATTCGGGAGAAGGAAGTCAGATACGAAGCTTATATGACCGATGATGCCGAATTGATCATGGTTGCCTATGGAATCACCGCCCGATTATGCCGGGAAGTAGTCAGGAATCTCCGGAGAGACGGTTATAAGGTGGGACTCTTCCGGCCGATCACCCTCTGGCCTTTCCCCTCTGTTCAGATCGCGGAACTCTGCCGCACCGCAAAGGGGTTTTTGTCGGTTGAGATGAGTTATGGACAGATGGTGGATGACGTACGTCTGGCGGTCAACGGCAAACTCCCGGTTGAATTTTTTGGGAATGGAGGAGGAGAGATCCTGACAGTTGGGGAGATTGAAGAGTTTACCAGAGAGCTGATTTTATCATGAAAGATAACAATCTCGAAATAATCTACCAGCGGCCGGAGAGTATGCAGGATGTTCCTACCCATTACTGCCCCGGATGCGGCCATGGAACGGCCCACCGTCTGATTGCCGAGGTAATCGATGAACTGGGAATCAGGGAGCGGACCGTAGGGATCGCTCCGGTCGGGTGCGCTGTTCTGGCCTATGATTATTTTAATTTTGATGTTACCGAAGCCGCCCATGGCCGCCCTCCCGCGGTCGCCACCGGGATGAAACGGGTTCGTCCGGATCTTATCATATTCACTTATCAGGGTGACGGCGACCTGGCCGCGATAGGAACCGCGGAGATTATCCACGCTGCCAACCGGGGAGAGAAGATCACGGTTATATTTGTCAATAACGGGATCTACGGTATGACCGGCGGCCAGATGGCTCCCACAACTTTGATTTCACAGAAGACTGCTACCAGTCCCCGGGGGAGAACATTTCAGAATGAAGGGCCGCCTTTAAAGGTCTGCGAGATGTTGGCTCCTCTGGATGGGACCGCGTATATTGCCCGCGGCGCGCTGAACAAGCCGGCCAATATCCTTAAGGCCAGAGAATATATCAAACAGGCATTCCTGAATCAAATCGAGGGGCGGCGGTTTTCCTTGGTTGAACTTCTCTCCGCCTGTCCCACCTATTGGCATCTCTCTCCCAGCGAGAGCATGAAAAAGATTACCGAGGAAGTTATCCCGAACTTCCCCCTCGGAGTGATCAAAGATGAACGCTAAATTGACAGAGAGAATTATCGTAGCCGGATTTGGAGGCCAGGGGGTTATGCTGGCGGGGAAGATTGTTGTTCATGCCGGGCTCTCAGCCGGCTTGAATGTCACGTATATCCCATCGTACGGTGCTGAGGTCAGAGGTGGGACTGCCCATTGCCATGTAATAGTCTCGGAAGGGGAGGTTGCTTCACCGATTATTGTTAAGCCGGATGTCTGCCTGGTCATGAATAGTCCTTCGCTCTTCAAATTTGCCGATCGGGTACAGGCGGGGGGCTATCTGATTATCAATAGTTCTTTGGTTGACGAACCGGTAACCCGGGAAGATATCTCGGATTTAAGGATTCCCGCCAACCAGATCGCGGAAGAGCGTGGTAGTCTCAAGGCGGCTAACATGGCAATGCTGGGGGCTTATATCAAGCATTCAAACCTTCTCTCTCTTGATGATCTCCAGAAATCCATAGAAGATTTTCTGCCGCCTCGCCACCGCGATCTGCTGAAGGTCAATCTGGCGGCGCTGCAGGATGGATATGACCGAGCTTAGTTAGTGCCTTCTCGAAAAGTCTTTTTGAACCACGAAGGTCACGAAGGACACGAAGGATTTTGAGGAAATTAGGAAGAAGCCTATCGTTTCCTTTATTTTTCTTCGTGACCTTCGTGACCTTCGTGGTTAATATATAAATATTTAATAACAAAAAATCATAACTATCCTTTTTTAGTAAGCTCTAATTAGCCTCTAAACGAAAACACAATGAATGATACCCAGTCCAAAACACCTCGAGTTCGTTTCGCTCCCAGTCCCACCGGATCTCTTCATGTCGGAGGCGCCCGAACGGCACTTTTCTGCTGGCTCTTCGCCAGAAACCGGGGCGGAAAATTTATCCTCCGGATCGAAGATACTGACCGGAAACGATCTCAGGAAGAACTCTCCTCAGAGATAATCAATGAACTTCGCTGGCTGGGACTGGATTGGGATGAGGGGCCATTTTTTCAATCCAGTCGGTTTGAAACTTACCGGAGATATGCCTTACAGTTGCTGGAAGCCGGGATCGCTTACCGGAGTGAACCTGGTGAGGACGGTTCCACGGCGGTTATTCTGCCGGTAGATCATAATGATATTACGTTTAAGGATCTGGTTTACGGCCCGATCACTGTCTCGGGTTTCGAATTGAAAGATATTGTACTGCTGAAATCAGATGGTTCCCCGGCGTATAATTTTGCCTGTGTGGTTGATGATCATGAGATGGGTATGACTCATGTTATCCGGGGTGAGGATCATATCCCGAATACACCGAAACAGATCATTCTTTATCGCGCGTTGGGCTGGAAACCCCCTGCTTTCGCCCATCTTCCGCTAATTCTGGGTGAGGATAAGGCTCCCTTGAGTAAGAGGCATGGCGCCACCTCCCTCCAGGCTTTTCGAAAAGAAGGTTTTCTGCCCGAGGCTCTGCGGAATTATCTGGCGCTCCTGGGATGGTCTCCGGGCGGAGATCGGGAGATTATGGATACCGCCGAACTGATTAAGCGGTTCTCCTTGAAGAAAGTAAGCCGCCGGGCGGCGGTCCTGGATTATCGGAAACTCCTCTGGATGAACGGACAGTATATTAAAAGAACATCCGCCGGAGAACTGGTGGATGGTCTCCAGCCATTGCTGGCTGGGACGGAGTGGGAGACGGTCCCCCGGGAAAGGATTGAAACGATAGTCGCTCTTCTGGGACATCGATTGAAGAGTCTGAAAGAGTTTACCGCCCAGACCGATTATTTCTTCGACCGTGACATTTCCTATGAGCCGGCGGCAGTGAAGAAGTACTGGTCCGAGGATGGTATTATTGAATTATTGGCAGAGACGAGAAAAGAGATTGCCCTGCTGGATTCCTTTACGGAAGAGGATCTGGAAAGATCGCTCCGGGGATTGATCGCCAGATTAGGAATTAAAGCCGGGGTATTGATTCATCCCCTTCGGGTCGCGGTAACCGGAAGAATGGACAGTCCTGGCATCTTCGGAATCCTCCTCCTTTTGGGGAAGGAGCTTGTACTGTATCGCCTTGATAAAGCGCTGGAATATTTGCATCTCAATCCTCTACCAGAATCCAAATAAATTAGCCACAAAGGCACTAAGACACTAAGAAATAATAGGGAAAGAAGAATAAACATACTTAAATCTTTTCTTTGTGTCTTAGTGGCAAAACATTGCAAAGCTAATTTAATGAATTTACCGAACAAGATAACCATCGGACGATTGGTAGCTGTACCATTCATACTGGTATTATTGATATTATATAATCGACCCGGCCCGGTTGGGTTTTATAATGGATATTATATTGCCCTTATGGTGATATATTCGCTCTCGGCTGTCAGCGATGGAGTGGATGGATACCTGGCCCGTTCCCGTAATATGCAGACTCAGTTAGGGACCTTGCTCGATCCTCTGGCCGATAAAATCCTCCTGGATAGCTTGATCATAGTCCTGGCATCCGGTATCCGCGGGATGTATCATACTCCGGTCTGGTTCGTTCTGATCATTCTCTGCCGAGATGTTATCCTTTTAACCGTTGCCATCTATCTTCATAAACACTGGTCACGGGGAGTCATGAAGATCAAACCCAATTGGTGGGGGAAGACATCGGCTGTTATGCTGATGACAGCAGTTGTCCTGACACTCTTTCAGCCCTGCTATCAGCCGCTGGAGACTTTGATAATTATTTCGATTTATATTACGGCTCTCTTTACGGTCGTCTCCGGTATCACTTACCTGGTTGCGACATTTAAGGGTTTGCGCTCATTAAGATCTCAAGGATAGATACAGCTTATTTAACCACGAAGGGCACCCCTCAAAATGAACTTCGTTCATCGCGGGGCACGCTCCGTTCACGAAGGAGAGGAAAAAAATAAAAAAACTTCGTGAACTTCGTGGTTAAAAAAGCTTTTCGAACAAGGTTTATCAAGTTAAAATGAATGTGATTATTGACAATACAGTTCCACCATTGGTTGCGATCGTTGGTCGGCCCAATGTGGGGAAATCCACCCTCTTCAACCGATTGATTGGACATCGGGTCTCGGTTGTTCATGACGAGGCGGGCACTACCCGGGACCGGATTTATGGAGATGTATTCTGGGATAATACCTGTTTTCAACTGGTAGATACCGGTGGACTGCTGCCGGGGGTGCGGGAGGGGATAGATTCTAAGATTGCTCTGCAGGTAGCTGAGGCGATTAAGGAAGCGGCAATCTGTGTACTGGTTGTTGATGTTCAAGATGGCCTCAACCCCATCGATGAAGAGGTGACGACGATACTGCGCCGACAGGGTAAGACTGTAATCGTAGCAGTCAATAAAGTGGATAATACCAGGCTGGAGATGGGTACGACCGAATTTGCCGGTCTTGGATTCGAGAATTCTATCTCCATCTCCGCCACCCATGGACTGGGGATTAACGATCTCCTGAATGCTATCGTAGAGAGTATACCAGCTTATACGCCCCCGCCCGGTACCGGCAATACCTCAATCGCGATTGTCGGGCGGCCTAATGTGGGAAAGTCGACTCTGGTCAATCGCCTGACTGGTGATGATCGGGTGGTTGTGGACTCGGTCCCGGGGACAACCCGGGACGCTATCGATACTGATTTTAACTGGGAAGGAAGGGATTACACATTGATCGATACGGCCGGATTGCATAGGCGTTCCCATTCCCAATCGGCGCTGGATTTCTTCAGTCTCAGCCGCACCAGGAGGGGGATCAGTAGATCCGACATAGTTCTTCTCCTCCTTGAAACCCCCAATTCTCCGACCCGGGTTGATGCTAATTTTATCAAATTAGCGCTCTCTGCTGGGAAAGGGTGCATCCTCGGAATCAACAAGTGGGATCTCTCCGGATCTCTCTCCAAAAAGGAATATCGGGAGATAGTCCGCCATCAATTGCGCTTCGCCGGTTTTCTCCCGATGGTATTCCTATCCGGTAAGACCGGGGAGGGGATTCCGGGGTTGATGGAGGCAATAAGTTATGTTGACGGTCAGCGGGAACAGATGATCAGCACCGGTATCCTCAATCGAGTTATCCAGCAGGCCCAGGAACAGGTATCCGCTCGGAGGAGGAAACATAAATCACTACGGATATTTTACGCTACCCAGGTCAAGACCGCGCCCCCGATCTTCCGGATATTTGTAAACGATCCGTCGATCCTGGCCGAGAATTACGAAAGATACCTTCAGAACGTCCTCCGCCGGGCGTTCGGCTTTGAAGGTGTCCCAATAAAATTGGTCTTTAAAAAGCGTATCCACTGATATTCATTTTCTTAGAAAATGAATATCATGCATGCATGGAGTTGGTATTATAGGTATATTATAAAGTGACTTGGCTCTCCAAAAAATATATGTGACTTCCCGAATGAGAATGTGAAAAATAGTATCGAGACAATAACTATTTAAAAATTAAACAATTTAATGCTCAGCTCCGTTGGCGAGGCGAATCTTTTAACTTTAGGCACTTAAGCGCACTTTAGGCACTTAAGGCACTTTAGAACGTTGCGCCGGAGGCGCTATGTTCTATTATGTACAACATAGGAGTACAATCTAAGTTCAGTGCTGCTCATTTTCACAGAGGAGCGACAGAGAGCTGCGAGCAGATTCATGGTCATAACTACCGGGTTGAAGTTCAGATCGAATCTTCAGACCTCCCGGGAGGAGATATGGTGGTTGATTTCGGGTTGGTGCGTCAGGCACTGGCTGAAGCACTTGAGCCCTGGGATCATCATCTTCTCAATGACGTTGATGATTTTTCCGGGATCGAACCGACCACCGAGGTAATCTGCCGGTTATTGTACAATAAGCTCTCTTCCCGGTTTTCCGGGTCGGTATTTCTGAGAAAGATCATTGTCTGGGAGACCGATGACTGTTGGGCCAGCTACTGTCCGGGAGACTAATAATTATGAGCACAAATAAGATTCATTGGTTGGGGCATGCGTCGATCAGGATTGATGGGGTTAAGACTATCTATATTGATCCCTGGAAGTTGAAGAGGGATGAACCGCCAGCCGATATTATTCTTATCACCCATAGCCATCATGACCATTGCTCAAAGAATGATGTGGATATGATCCGCCGGGAAGGAACCGTAATCCTGGCCCCTCCGGACTGTCGAGATGCTCTTCCCCCCGGATTTCATCCGGTTGCCCCGGGGATGGAGGAGGCTGTGGATGGTATTATAATCAAGGCAGTTCCCGCGTATAATATCGGCAAGAGTTTTCATCCCCGAGCGAATGACTGGGTGGGGTATATAATCGAGATGGGAGGAGAACGGATCTACTTCGCCGGGGATACCGACTTAATTCCGGAGATGGAAGATATTACCGCTGATGTACTCATTGTGCCGGTAGGAGGAACTTATACCATGACATCCGATGAAGCGGCGGAAGCATCCAGGGTGATTAATCCCCGGCTGGCAATCCCGATTCACTTCGGGAGCATAGTCGGTTCCCGGATTGACGCGGAAGAGTTTAAAAAATTAGCTGGAGTTCCGGTGGAAATCTTGCCGGAAGAAAGGTAGAAACATAAACAATTTCACCGCAAAGACGCAGAGAGCGCAGAGAAAGATAAAATCCACTACCCTATTAATAATTGCGTTATTGCTTTTTCTCACTACCTGAATAATATAGTATTGATAATATCCTATATTTTTTCTCTGCGGTCTCTGAGTCTCTGCGGGTCAAAATAGTTGCGAAGCTAATCTATAATAAGGAGAAAATGATGATAGTTAAAAGAATTCCTATGTTACTTCTGATTACAAGCGTCTTCTCCTTTTCTATTGAGGGAATATATGCGGCTGATTCGACGGCCAATATCCCGGAATTGATCCAGGGGTTGAAGGGATGGAATCGTGCCGCGACCGAGGCGAACTATGAGAAGCTCTACCAGATCGGAAAACCTGCCGTACCATACCTGATCAAGGTTTTAAAAGATGAGGATCCCGGCTTACGGAGTCAGGCCGCCCGGCTTCTTGGTGACCTCCAGGCAGAAGAAGCGGTTATCCCGCTGGGAGAACTAATTAATGATCCTAAGTCATGGGTAACCAGATCGGCGGTATTCTCGCTGGGAAATATCGGCTCGCCGGCGGCTATCCCCATTTTAAAGAAAGCCCTGAAGCATTATAAACCAAAGGTTCAGGAAGCCGCTCTGATCAGTCTTGATGAGCTCCAGGATAAGTCTGTCCTGCCGGATATCACCGAGTTGATGATCTCAGCCAACGATCAGTATGTACGATGGCAGGCGATGATGGTGATCCGGAGCATAGAGAAAGGATCAGAGATCTCCGCTCTGATCAAAACTCTCGACGATAAAAAAGTGAAAGTTACTTCCCGCCGCAACTCCGCCGTGATGCTGGGGGAGTTGAAAGCTGAATCCGCTATTCCCAGCTTGATCAAAGCATTCTCCGATAAAGATGCCGGGATCCGATGGGGGGCAGTTGAAGCGGTAGGCAAGATGGGAGCAATCCAGGCCCGACCGAAGGTTGAAGAGTTGCTGAAAGATAAAGATCTTGATGTTCGGATGTTCGCGATCGGGGCTCTGGGTAGACTTGGTTCAAAAGATAGTGTGCCTGCTCTATCCCGGATGTTATCTTCAAAACCATCTGAAGTCAGGAAGAATGCTATCCGTTCCCTCGGCAGGATTGGCGGTACCGAAGCGGCAAAAGCTATCAGGGAGAAGTTAGCCGATAGTGATAGATACGTTAAAGTCCTGGCAATCGAGACTCTGGTGAACCTAAATGATACCGACTCCGCGGCGGAGATTAAACTCTTAGCTTCGGACCGCTCCCCCTCGGTACGGACCGTGGTTATGTCCGCGCTGGGGAGATTAGGAGGTGATTCAGCATTGGATGTGCTGCGGGCTGGAACGGAGGATAAAAACTTTTGGGTAAAAGGAGAAGCAGAAAGATCATTGAAGAAGCTCCAGCAATAAAAATATAAATATTTTCCTTGCTATAAATATTTGTTTTTGATAGTTTGCCCCTGTTAGTTGTATTGGATGTGTTTTTTTAAATGTAACAAGATAAGAAAACCACAAAGTCCTTAACAGCTTTGTGGTTTTTTTATTGCAAAACCCCTAGTATAGGAGGAGTAGTTTAGTGAAAGGAAAAGTTAAATGGTTTAATGACCGGAAAGGTTATGGATTCATCGAGAAAGAAGATGGTAACGGTGATGTTTTTGTTCACCACACAGCAATCAGCACCGATGGATTTCGCACTCTCGCCGAAGGACAAGAGGTAGAGTTCGAGGTTATCCAGGACCAGAGAGGCGAAAAGGCAACTGAAGTTCGTCCTTTATAATCCGGTATAATCTGAAAAAAAACAAATAAGCCGGAGTTTAAACGGTATTCCGTTTGAACTCCGGCTTTTTTTGTGTTCTGGTTTAAAGATCTGAATTAGTCCATCTTCATCCCGTCGGTTTTCATCCCGTCGGTCTTCTGTTGGTCCATCTTCATTCCATCCATCTTCATCGCATCCGTCTTCTGCCGGTCTATCTTCATTCCATCCGTCTTCATCCCGTCGGTTTTCTGCTGGTCCACAGTCATCCCGTCGGTCTTCATCCCGTCCATAGCCATACCATCTGACTTCATTGGATCAATTGTCATCTTATCTATCTTCATCCCTCCGTTTCCGGGAGAGGGAGAAGGGGTAGAGGTTTGAGAATATCCGGCAGCGGCAAAGAAGGATAAAGAGCAAATCATACCGGTTACTATGAGTAGAGTCCGCATGGCAGTTTTCTTATATGGTTCAAATTAAAAGATCCCGCACTTCAATGTGGAAGTTTTTAGTCGAATGGCGCGGTGAAATTAATTTGGTTTATTGTCTTTAGCAGGTGTGATATATATTTAATCCAGCTGGGAATAATGAATATTATTATTCTCGGGAACCGGCTTGATAACCAATGTAAATATAGACATATCCAGTACCTGTGTCAAGCGGGGGTCTTCTTGATAAGAAAGTATTATTCAGAAGATCGAGTTCTGAATCTTTGCGATGGATATTTACTGGAGGAAATTTTATATGGACTTAATTGAGAGAAAACTTGCCGGCATTGAGAGAAAGAGGCATGCGATCCTGCCGACTCCCGTGCATGAGCTGTCCGCGCTTTCCGGACTCTCGGATTGTCGAGTCTTCTGCAAGAGGGATGATCTTACCGGATTTGGATTTGGGGGAAACAAGGCCAGGAAATTAGACTTTCTTATTTCGGACGCGCTTTCTGCTCAATGCGACACCCTGATAGCTGTGGGTGCAAACCAATCTAATTTTTGTAGAATGGTGGCGGCGTATGGAAGCGTGAATGCCCTGGCTGTACATCTTGTATTGGGGGGTAAAAAGCCAGAGATCCCGACAGGAAATCTGAGACTTGACCACATGCTGGGAGCCAGATGCCATCATGTTGATTCCTCAGATTGGGATGAGTGGGAGTCCAGAGCTGTCGCTCTGGAAGCTAAGTTGAGAAAGGAAGAACGGAAGGTATATAGAATGCCGATAGGGGGATCAACGGATATCGGGGCACTGGGATATGTCGCTGCGATGTCGGAAATTTTGGACGATGAAAAACGTCTGGGCCTGCATTTTAGCTCGATAGTTTTCGCTTCATCCTCGGCCGGCACCCAGGCGGGTCTGGTTGTGGGTAAGTCGATTGCTAACTGGCCGGGGCAGGTCCTGGGATTCAGCGTCGCCAAGGAGAGCAGGCTTTTGCGGAAGGATGTGTTTACCCTGGCCGAGAAAACGGCGAGAAGGTTGGGAACTACGATTGATCGGCGGAGCGTCTGCGTCGATGATTCCTATCTGGGGGATAGTTACGCGGGGGGGACAGAGGAATGCCGGGATGCTGTGGAGTTTTTTGCCAGCAAATGCGGTATATTTTTAGATTACGTTTACTCCGGCAAAGCCGCTGCCGGAGTTCTGGACTACTTGAAGACCGGCCGCTTCCCATCCGGCAGTTCAATTCTTTTTATCCATACCGGTGGGAACATTGAAATTTTCGCGTGACCGGATAACTCTGACCAGGGCGACACTGAGGCCGGCAAATATTTTGAGCAGTATCTATCTCATTCCCGGAGTTTTATCGAGCAGCAGATCGACATAAGCCGTATCTATAAGATCATTATCCTCAATCTCAAGTTTTGCCATCAGTTCTTCCGCGATAGCTTCTCCCTCCGCGACTCCCTGATCGTCTT
>Ga0222666_1000341_pt1 | contig 28513 bp, 22 predicted proteins | sample AntAcemetagen655_FD_181710 | JGI IMG/M metagenome (GOLD analysis project Ga0222666, IMG submission 181710) | Saline water microbial communities from Ace Lake, Antarctica - #655 | ecosystem: Environmental > Aquatic > Non-marine Saline and Alkaline > Saline | place: Antarctica: Ace Lake...
ACTTCGTCGCCCACCTTTACGATGCCCCGCTCAATCCGGCCCGTCACAACCGTACCCCGGCCTGAAATGCTGAATACATCCTCAATGGGCATCAGGAACGGTTTTTCCGTATCACGCACCGGCTCGGGAATGTATTCATCAATGGCATCCATCAATTCAAAGATCGCTTTGGCGTCTTCCGAATCCGAGTCATCGGATTCAAGGGCCTTTAAGGCGCTTCCTTTGATAATCGGGATATCATCCCCCGGAAATTCGTACTTGCTCAACAGCTCCCGCAGCTCAAGCTCCACCAGTTCGATGAGCTCTTCATCGTCCACCATATCGCATTTATTAAGGAACACCACGATGCTGGGAACACCCACCTGACGTGCCAGCAGGATGTGCTCACGGGTCTGGGGCATGGGGCCGTCATCAGCGCCCACCACCAGAATGGCGCCGTCCATCTGGGCCGCACCCGTAATCATGTTCTTGATGTAATCCGCATGGCCCGGGCAGTCCACATGGGCATAATGGCGGTTGTCCGTCTCATACTCAACATGGGCGGTTGCAATTGTGATGCCCCGGGCTTTTTCCTCCGGCGCTTTATCGATCTGGTCGAAAGGAACAAACTCCGCCATTCCCTTCTTTTCCAGATGCTTTGTGATCGCCGCGGTCAGGGTCGTTTTGCCATGATCAATATGGCCGATAGTTCCCACGTTCAAATGCGGCTTCGTCCTCTCAAATTTCATTTTGGCCATTTTCCATACCCTCCTGCATGATAGTAAGTCAACGCCTGCAACTGTAACGACTTCGCCAACTGCCACCAATTATTATTCAGTTACCAGCGATAATGGGCAAAGGCCTTGTTTGCCTCAGCCATCCGGTGCGTATCTTCTCGCTTTTTAATGGATGCCCCTTTTTCGCTTGCCGCATCCATCAGTTCACCGGCCAGTTTTGTAGCCATGGTTTTTTCGCCCCTACCCGTGGCAAAACTGATAATCCAACGCATGCTGAGCGCCTGTCGCCTGGCCGGCCGCACCTCAGTGGGAACCTGATATGTAGATCCCCCCACCCGTCGGGATTTCACCTCAACAGAGGGCCTTACATTTTCAAGGGCGGTCTGAAAAATAGACAACGGATCTTTTTTGGTTTTCTCCTCTATGATTCCGAAAGCCTCATAAAGAATCGCCTGGGCCGTACTTTTCTTTCCTTTACTCATCAGGTTATTGATAAACTTGGCCGCAAGAACACTGTTGTATTTGGGGTCGGGTTTAATTTCTCTTTTGACCCCCACTCTCTTTCTGGACATAAAAATCTCCAAAATGCAGATAGGATTTTTTCTTACCACGAACGGATGCCAAAACCTTTCTGCTCAACGAATTTTTCGGCATCTCCTCACATCACATGTGGTGCCATCACCGCATTATGAACCGCTTGCCTTAAGACCTTTGGGTCGTTTAGCTCCATATTTAGAACGACCCTGGCGACGATCATCCACTCCCACAGTGTCCATGGTCCCTCTCACCACATGGTATCTTACACCGGGTAAATCCTTGACTCGCCCCCCCCTGATCAGGACCACTGAATGTTCCTGGAGGTTGTGCCCCATCCCTGGGATGTAGGAAGTTACCTCAAGCCCATTTGTCAATCTGACCCTCGCGACCTTTCGGAGAGCGGAGTTGGGCTTTTTAGGCGTTGACGTGTAAACCCTAACGCACACGCCTCTTTTTTGAGGGGCGCCCTGCAGAGCGGGTGTCGTGGCTTTCTTTTTTGATTTACGACGGCCCTTTCTAACGAGCTGGTTAATGGTCGGCATGAAATCTCCTTCGTTTTACCTAAATCACAAGCACATAAAAAATGCCATTTCCTGAAACCCAAAATTCTTTTTTATATTCGCTTTGCTGCTCCTTGTCAAGACAATTAAAGGGGCAGATCAAAAAAACTATCCCGCAACACCAATCTCTATATTCCGATAGCTTTCGAGCCCCGTGCCTGCCGGAATCAGACGACCCATGATCACATTTTCTTTCAGGCCTTTCAAACGGTCCTCTTTACCCGCGATACTGGCTTCGGACAACACCTTGGTGGTCTCCTGAAATGACGCGGCCGAAATAAAGCTCTCCGTATTCAAAGACGCCTTGGTGATACCCAACAGCAGGGCCTCAGCGCTTGCAGGCTGTTTTCCCTGAACAATCAATTTATTGTTCTCTTCCTGGAAACGCCATTTTTCAACATTCTCTCCCAGCAGGAAGCCTGACTCACCCACATCGGTAACACTCACCTGCCTGACCATCTGGCGAACAATCACTTCAATGTGCTTATCGTTGATTCTAACCCCTTGTAAACGGTATACCTCCTGAACCTCGTTCACGAGGTATTTGGCAAGCTCTTTCAGCCCTCGAATTTTCAATATATCATGGGGATCAGCGGAGCCGTCCATGAGGGCCTCACCTGCGCGCACATAGTCTCCATCCAAAACACTGACGTGCTTTCCTCTCGGAACGAAGTAGTTCACGGCATCACCCACCTCAGGCGTGACGATCATTTTTCTTTTGCCCTTGGTATTCTTACCGAAGGATACCACACCGTCGATTTCGGTGATAATCGCTGTTTCCTTAGGCTTCCGTACTTCAAAAAGCTCTGCAACACGGGGCAAACCGCCTGTAATATCTTTCGTTTTGGTCGTTTCCCTCGGGATCTTGGCCAAAACCGTACCCGCACCCACGGTCTCTCCCTCGTTGACCATAATGACAGCCCCCACCGGCAGCTGATAACGACCCTTGGCTTTAGCACTCCCCGGGAGGTCGGCTGTTTTTCCCGAGCTGTCTTTGATGGAAATACGGGGTCTGACATCCGGCTCACGTGATTCCACAATAACACGGCTGATTTTTCCCGTCACCGTGTCCCGCTTCTCTTTCATGGTCCGATCTTCAATGATATCCCCGAACTTCAGAACCCCCGGCACTTCCGTTAAAATGGGAATGGTAAAAGGATCCCACTCGGCCAAAACTTGAGAGGGTTCTACCTTCTGCCCGTCGACCACTTTCAGGGATGCACCGTATATGATGGGGTACCGTTCCACTTCCCTGCCGCCCTTTCCCAGTATGGCCATTTCTCCATTTCGATTCATGACCACAAGACCCCCATCGGCGTTTGCGACGGTTTTGAGATCAATAAATTTCACTTCACCCGGATTCCGTGGCTGAATGGTCGATTGTTCTACCCGGCGGCTGGCCGTCCCACCGATATGAAAGGTTCTCATGGTCAGCTGCGTTCCCGGTTCACCAATGGACTGTGCCGCAATGACACCCACCGCTTCCCCCAGGTTCACTTCATGCCCATGGGCCAGATCACGGCCGTAACATTTCTTGCAAACCCCCCTGCGGGCCTCACAGGTCAGAACCGACCTGATCCTGACTTTTTCGATACCGGCCTTTTCGATCAATTCAACCTCTTCTTCATTGATCGCCCCGTTGGCGCTCACCAGAACATCCCCCGTCACGGGATCCTCAATATCATCACTGGCAACACGCCCAAGGATTCTTTCCCCCACCCGTTGAAGGATTTCGCCCCCTTCCAGCAGGGACTCCACCCAGATGCCGTCGATGGTACCGCAATCATCCTCCGTAATGATAGCCTCCTGAGAAACATCAACCAGTCGTCGGGTCAGATACCCTGAGTTGGCGGTTTTAAGAGCGGTATCCGCAAGACCTTTTCTGGCCCCATGGGTGGAAATAAAATATTGCAGGACAGTCAATCCCTCCCGGAAATTTGATGTGATGGGTGTTTCAATAATCTCACCCGACGGCTTTGCCATCAGCCCCCTCATTCCGGCCAACTGCCGCATCTGGTCCTTTGAACCCCTGGCCCCCGAATCCGCCATCATGTAAACTGCATTAAAACTGCTGACTTCGGTGGGTCCGGTTTCGGGGCTGTTAATCCGTTCCACTGCCATCTCTGTCATCATTTCAGATGCCACGTCTTCCGTGGATTGCGCCCAGATATCAACAACCTTGTTATATTTTTCACCGGCAGTAATCAGACCGTCCACCCACTGCTCTTCGATCTTTTTGACTTCATTTTCCGCCTCATTGATAATCGTTCCCTTACTCGATGGAATCACCATGTCCTTCATGGCAATGGATATGCCTGAAATGGTTGCATATTTATAACCAAGATCCTTGAGCCGGTCCGCCAGAATGACCGTGGACTTGATCCCCACTTTTCGATGGGATTCATTAATGAGGTGCCTCAGGGCTGTTTTGGTCATGATTTTGTTGACCAGCTCAAACGGCAGGGATTTATCCGGAATGATTTCATAAAGGATCACCCGGCCTGTGGTGGTATCCCAAATTTTTCCATCCATCCTGATCTTGATTACCGCGTGCAGATCCAGTTCGCCCGCATCATAGGCAACGCGAAGCTCCTCCGGGCTTGAAAAAATTTTACCTTCCCCTTTGGTCGGTTTTTCCAGAGTTGAAAGCCTTTCCCGGGTCATATAATAAATACCTAGGACAATATCCTGGCTCGGAACGATAATGGGGTCCCCATTGGCAGGCGACAGGATATTGTTGGTGGACATCATCAAGACCCTGGCCTCAATCTGGGCTTCAATGGAAAGGGGAATGTGGACCGCCATCTGGTCCCCATCAAAATCCGCATTAAACGCCGTACATACCAGGGGGTGCAGCTGAATTGCCTTTCCCTCAATCAAAATGGGTTCAAAGGCCTGCATACCCAGGCGGTGAAGCGTGGGCGCCCGGTTTAACAAAATGCAGTATTCCCTCACCACTTCGTCCAGGGAATCCCAAACCTCGGGTGTTTCCCGTTCAACCATCTTTTTGGCGCTCTTGATGGTGGTCACGTGCCCTTTCTCGTCCAGCTTGTTGTAGATAAAGGGCTTAAAGAGCTCAAGGGCCATTTTTTTGGGAAGTCCACATTGATGCAGACGCAAATCCGGCCCCACCACAATCACGGAACGTCCTGAATAATCCACACGTTTCCCGAGGAGGTTCTGCCTGAATCGACCCTGCTTCCCCTTCAACATATCGCTCAGAGACTTGAATGGCCGTTTATTGGCACCGGTAACCACTTTTCCCCGTCTGCCGTTATCAAACAGAACATCCACCGCCTCTTGCAGCATGCGCTTTTCATTTCGGACAATGATATCGGGGGCATTGAGTTCCAGGAGTCTTTTCAACCGGTTATTACGATTGATCACCCGCCGGTATAAATCATTCAAATCAGAAGTGGCAAAGCGCCCCCCATCCAGGGGTACCAGGGGTCGCAAATCCGGTGGCAGCACGGGAACCACGTTCAAAATGGTCATTTCGGGTTTGTTTTTTGAATCCCTGAAAGCGTTGATGACTTTCAGGCGTTTGGTCAGTTTCTTTCTTTTCGCCTCTGACTTGGTACTGGCCATCTCCACCCTGAGGCTCTGCGACAACTCCTCAACATTCAAATCCTTCAGCATGGTCTGGATGGCTTCGGCGCCGATGCCGGCCACAAACCGATTGCCGAAGTCTTCACGGGCCTGCTGCAACTGTTCATCGGAGAGTACTTCTCCCTTTGTCAAGGGCGTATCTTTCGGATCCACCACAATGTGTCCTTCAAAGTAAAGGACCCGTTCCAACTCCTTCAGCGTCATATCCAGAAGGTTGCCGACTTTTGAGGGAAGGGCTTTCAAAAACCAGATATGGGCCACCGGCGCAGCCAAGGTGATATGCCCCATCCTTTCCCTGCGGACTTTGCTTTGAATGACTTCGACACCACATTTTTCGCAGACAATACCCCGGTGCTTCATTCGCTTGTATTTTCCGCAGTTACATTCAAAATCCTTTATGGGACCAAAAATCTTGGAACAGAAAAGTCCATCGCGCTCCGGTTTGAACGTTCTGTAATTAATGGTCTCCGGCTTTTTCACTTCTCCAAAGGACCATTCGAGTATTTTCTCCTTTGATGCCAGAGATATCCTGACGGAATTAAAACTGGATGGATCTTTCGGCTTTGTAAAAAAGTTGTATAATTCTTCCAATGCCTACTCCCCTTTCACCAATTAGCGCCACAACGCTGATCAGCTGTCCTCAAAAAGTTCCATTTCAAGACCTAAGCTTTGCAGTTCCTTCATCAGAACCTTAAACGACTCGGGCAGCCCGGGTTCAAGTGCATTATTTCCCTTAACAATTCTTTCGTACATGCGGGTCCGTCCCGCCACATCATCTGATTTTACGGTTAGAAACTCCTGGAGCGTATAGGCCGCTCCGTAGGCTTCCATGGCCCACACTTCCATCTCCCCCAACCGTTGTCCCCCGAATTGCGCCTTTCCACCCAGAGGTTGCTGGGTCACCAGGGAATACGGTCCTATGGAACGGGCATGGAGCTTATCATCCACCAGATGATGCAATTTCAGAATGTACATAATACCAACAGTGACATCCTGATCAAAAGGCTCCCCGGTACGCCCGTCATAAAGTGTCGCCTGACCGGTGGCCGATAACCCGGCCTCTTCCAGAAAGGATTTGATCTCCTCTTCTGAAGCACCGTCAAAGACCGGTGTTGCCAACGGTACGCCATCCAGCATTAACGATGATTCCTTGAGCAGTTCCTCATCCGACAAATTCGCAAAATAAGACTGGTATTCATCTTTGGAGAACCATTTCTTGAACTTGTCCCTGAGAAGTTTGGTGTTATTGATCTTTCCAAACAGCTCCCGAACTTTCATGCCCATACCATGGGAAGCCCACCCCAAATGGGTTTCAAGCACCTGGCCCACATTCATCCGTGAGGGAACACCTAAAGGATTTAGAACAATGTCCACGGGGGTTCCATCCGCAAAATAGGGCATGTCCTCAATGGGCAGAATTCGAGACAAAACACCCTTATTGCCATGGCGGCCGGCCATTTTATCCCCGACGGACAGCTTCCGTTTTACCGCCACATACACTTTCACCATTTTAACCACCCCAGGCGCCAGTTCATCTCCCAGGTCAAAATTTTCTATTTTGTTCTCGCAGACTGTGGTCAAACGCTCGACTTTGGCGGTACACTTTAAAACGATTGCCTCCGCCTTTTCAATTTCATCCATTGGCACCTTCACATCCGCCCATGCGAGCGCTTCAATGGGTAGGGATTCAACATCTTGCCGCGTCATCATTGCGGTTTTTTTCAGCAAAACCACCCCGCTCTTTTTGTCACAGAGATCTGCTTTAAGCGCTTTCCCCTCCAGAATTTCCAGCAACTTTTCTCTGGCGCTTCGTTCCACAACCTCGATCTCGTCCTGAAGATCCTTTCTCATGCGATGGGTTTCTTCGGCTTCAATGGCAAGGGCCCGAGCATCCTTTTCAACGCCGCCCCGTGAAAACACCTTGGCATCAATAACGGTGCCGTGCACACCGGGAGGAACGCGCATGGAACTGTCTTTTACATCGCCTGCTTTATCACCGAATATAGCCCTCAAAAGTTTTTCTTCAGGGGAAAGCTGCGTTTCGCCCTTCGGCGTAATTTTGCCCACAAGAATGTCGCCCGGACTAATTTCCGCACCGATTTTTACGATCCCGCTCTCATCCAGGTTTTTCAATGCATCTTCGCCCACATTGGGAATATCCCGAGTAATCTCTTCTTTCCCCAGTTTGGTATCGCGGGACAGAATTTCAAATTCGTCTATATGGATCGAGGTGTAAACGTCTTCTTTTACAACCCGTTCGCTGATTAAGATAGAGTCCTCAAAATTATACCCCCCCCAGCTCATGAAGGCCACCATCACGTTTCGGCCCAGGGCAAGCTCCCCCTGTTCCATGGCAGGCCCGTCCGCAATAATCTGTCCTTTTTTAACGAATTCACCCTTTTTCACAATGGGTTTCTGATTATAGCAGCTGTTCTGGTTGGAACGTCTGAACTTTGTGAGTTTGCAGATTTCCACCTCTGAATCGTCGTTTTCACCGGTGTCGGTAAATCGAATGACGATTCGAGACGCATCCACATGTTCGATAACCCCGTCTCTCTTGGCAATCACCGAAATACCGGAGTCTCTTGCCACCACTTTTTCCACCCCGGTTCCCACCAGTGGGGCCTTGGCTTTTAAAAGCGGTACCGCCTGACGCTGCATGTTGGAACCCATCAACGCCCTGTTGGCATCATCATGCTCCAGAAAAGGGATCAAAGAGGCGGAGATGCTCACCAACTGATCCGGTGATACATCCATGTACCTTACATCCTCCACAGGCACCTTGAACGCTTCTCCCTCAATCCGCACCGCCGCCTCATCGCGAATAAAACCCCCTTCGTCATCCAGCGGCGCATTTGCCTGGGCGATGGGGTAATCTTTTTCATCAAGGGCCGATAAATATTCCAAGTGTTCAGTGGCCTTGTTATCCGAAACACGCCTGTAGGGCGTCTCGATAAAGCCGAATTCATTTACCTGTGCGTAAGTACTCAAAGAAACAATCAGCCCGATGTTCGGCCCTTCAGGGGTCTCAATGGGGCAAATTCTCCCATAGTGTGTCGGGTGCACATCGCGAACCTCAAAGCCGGCTCTTTCCCGCGTCAATCCCCCGGGTCCCAGGGCACTCAGTCTACGCTTATGGGTCACCTCGCTCAAGGGGTTGGTCTGATCCATAAACTGGGACAGTTGGCTGGTCCCGAAAAATTCTTTCACCACAGCAGAAACAGGCTTGGAGTTGATGAGATCGTGAGGCATCAACGTCTCCACCTCTTGAAGGCTCATCCTCTCTTTGATGGCCCTTTCCATCCTCACAAGACCGACGCGGTATTGATTCTCGAGGAGTTCGCCCACAGCCCGCACACGCCGATTCCCGAGATTATCAATATCATCTACCATGGCTTCCGCACTTTTCAACCTGATGAGTTCCTCTACGGTACCAAAGATATCTTCCTTTCTGAGGGTTCGCTGTTCCAGAGAAACATCTTCCGTATCCAGACGATAATTGAGCTTAAGCCTGCCCACACGTGAAAGATCATAGGTATCCAGGTTAAAAAATAGATTATTAAAAAAAGTTTCAGCCACTTCCGGGGTCGGGGGGCTGCTCGGTCTCATTTTTCGGTAAATATCAAGGATTGCCTCTTCCGGCGTATTGATTCGGTCCGCTATCAATGTCTCTCGAATACTCCGACTGATACCGTGCCCGTCCAGGACAAGACATTCGATATCCGTTATCCCTCTTTCCAGAATCGACTTAATTTTTTCGATGGTCAGTGGGTTGTTGCCTTCCAGAAGAACTTCGCCGGTTTCAGGATCTATGAGATCTTCACAAATCACCCGACCCTCAATATCTTCCAGTTCAACGGGAATTCGGACCCGCTTCTGATCTATATATTTGACCTGGGAAATCCCTTTTTCATCCAGCAGAGCACACCCATCCGTTGAAAGCATGCTTTCGGCAGCCACGAGAATGTCGCCGGTCTCCGGATCCGGGATGTCCTCAACCACCCGCAATTCAGCACCCTTCTCGATTTCAAGCGGCACCTGTTTCACCATGGACATCCTGGGTTTTGTGGTTTCATTCACTCCCAGGGTCTTGATCAAACGCTTTGTAATTTTAGCGCCTTTTTTGGCGATGACTTTTTCGTCCCCGTCAATGATGTCTTTTACGACCCGACTCTGAGCAAGGATTTCAGGAATTGCTTCCCGCCAGCCCCCTGTCTCTCCAATTTCAATCATTTCAGTGTCATAGAAGTGATAAAGGAGGTCTTTAGCCGTATAGCCAAGGGCTTTTAAAAGGATGGTAACCGGGAATTTTCTTCTCCTGTCAATTCGGACATACAAAAAGTCCTTCGGATCGAACTCAAAATCAAGCCAGGAGCCCCTCAGCGGAATAATTCTGGCCGAATAAAGCAGCTTTCCGCTGGCATGGGTTTTTCCCTTGTCATGGTCAAAAAATGCGCCGGGTGAGCGATGAAGCTGGCTCACCACGGCGCGCTCTGTCCCGTTAATAATAAATGTGCCGCGGTCGGTCATGATGGGGAGAGTGCCGAAATAAATCTCTTGTTCTTTGATGTCCCGAATGCTTTTCGTTTCGCTCACGGTATCGGTATCAAAAACAACCAATCGGACCGTAAGCCTTAGGGATGCCTCATATGTCATGCCTTTGCTGAGGCAGTCTTCTTCACTGTACTTGGCACCTTCAAAAGCGTACTTGACGAACTCAAGGGACGAAGTCCCTGCAAAATCATGAATGGGAAAAACACCCATATAAGCCGCCTGAAGCCCCACGTCTTCACGCTCCTGGGGCGGAATGTCCTTCTGTAAATAACGCTCATAGGACCGTCGCTGCATGGCAATGAGATTGGGCGTTTCAATAACTTTGCTGATCTTCCCGAAACTTTTTCTTGCCCGTCTTCTGACACCATCATTTTTAAACATGGTATCTCCTTATGGTCATTCTTTGGAGCCAATTTCAAAACGCCCCCTTTTGCCCGATCTCTGCGTCAGGATCAAATTTTAGTCCGCGAAATATTCAATATATTCCCATGATTAAAACTTGCCCCTTCCTTGATATCGAAAAAAATTGAACATTTTGAAACCGGCTCTTTGGCCTTGTATGTTTTCAAACAATTCCGACAACCAAACCGTTCATCTCAGTTGGAACCCCGATTTATGGGGACGAATGGCGCCTCTCCCCAAACGAAAACTGTCTTTTTCGCCAATCTCTGCGTCAGATAACCCGTTCTTAATAAAATTGGTTAATCCTCGAAATACTAAATGTATTCCTGCGGTTAAAATTTTGATCTTCCTTGATCTTGACAAAAAATCCTAGTTTTCGTTCAGACACTATTTAATCTCAGCGGTTGCGCCAGCTTCTTCCAACTGGGTCTTAATCCCTTCAGCCTCGTCTTTGGGAACACCTTCCTTGACAGGACCCGGCGCGCCATCCACAACGCCTTTTGCCTCTTTGAGTCCCAGACCGGTAATGGAACGGACAACCTTAATGACCTGGATCTTTTTGTCTCCCACAGCGGTCAGAACAACATCGAATTCCGTTTGTTCAGCCTCCTCTTCCGCCGGTGCCCCCGGGGCCGCCGCCGCCACAGCCATGGGTGCCGCAGCGCTGACACCGAATTTTTCTTCAAGCTCCTTTACGAACTCGGAGAGCTCCAAAACGGTCATGTTGGATATAAATTCTACAACATCTTCTTTACTGATATCAGTCGCCATATTGCTAAAACCTCCAACTTCCAAAAAAAATTATTGCAATTCGCTTTTCTTTTCTTCAATAGCCTTTAAAACATTCATGAATTGGCCCGTTACCCCATTTAACAAACGAACAAAAGACGTGGGAACAGCCTGCATGACGGACAAGGTCTGGGCCAACAACACATCTCGTCCGGGCAAGACCGCCAGTTTATTGACACCGGAAACATCGACCTGCTTACCGGATATCTGGGCACCCTTTATTTCAAGATTTTTGAATTCCTTGGCAAAATCAACCAATGCTTTTGCAGGACCCACCACATCATCATAGGTCAAAGCTATGGCCGTAGGCCCCTGCATGAGATCCAGAATCTGCTCGGTATCGGTATCTTTGCTCGCCAGTTTCAGGAGTCTGTTTTTCACAACTTCGAACTCAGCATTCGCTTGCCTGAGATCACGCCTCAATCGGTTCATGGACTCAACTTCGAGTCCCTGGTAATCCACCAGGTAAGACCCTTCGGCCTTTTTAAGACGTTCGTGAAGGTTATCAACCAACTCTTTTTTATCTTGTCTATTCATATTCACCTCCTCTCTTTTATGGACAATAATATTGTCAAAGACAAAAGGTGTACACCCTTAACACCACTTTCATCCAGTCTCGGCAGGCTTGATTTTAAGCCGCTTCACCCTTACGACAAAATGTCATGGGGCGTGACGGCGCCTACTGTCTTTGACCAAAAACGCTCTTAAAAATTTCGAGCGCACTACACAAAAATTTTGAATGCTCTTACCTATTGTGAAGCATTCTTCAAACACAAAAGTGGACGATCTTTATTAAAGGCAAAGACCATCCACTGTTTTGCTTTTAAAAAACACAATTTTGCTTTTCTTGAAATCTAAACCTTCATAGAGGGAATGTCGCCCCGCTAAACAAATGCAACCAACCGATTGATGAAGCGCATCTGAACGGCCGTAGCATCGAACTCCGGGATGCGAAATGATAGTGGACAAGTAATATAACTGTGTCTATCGGCTCAATAAATCTTTTACATAAACGGGATCGACCTTAACCCCAGGCCCCATGGTTGAAGAAATCGCAATACTTCTGTAATAAGTCCCTTTACTGGCAGGCGGTTTGAGTTTCTGAATCGTATCCATGAAAGAGGCAACATTTTCCATGAGCTTTTCCAAACCGAACTCCATTTTACCCACTGCGGCATGAACAATACCCGTTTTATCCACCTTGAAGTCTATTTTTCCTGCCTTAATCTCCGTTACAGCCCTGGCCACATCAAAGGTCACCGTTCCCAGCTTGGCGTTCGGCATCAATCCCCTGGGCCCCAAAACACGACCCAGTTTCCCGACAGCGCCCATCATATCAGGGGTGGCAATGGTTTTGTCAAAATCAAGCCAACCACCTTGAACCTTTTCCAGAAGGTCATCCGACCCCGCGTAATCGGCACCGGCATCCATGGCCTCTTTTTCCTTTTCCCCTTTGGCAAAAACAACCACACGAACTTCTTTTCCAACACCATTGGGAAGCGCCACCGTGCCTCTGACCATCTGGTCGGCATGTCTTGGATCAACACCCAGCTTAACAGCTAAATCCAAGCTCTCATTGAATTTGGCAAAAGCACAATCAATGGTAAGTTGAATCGCCTCCTCAAACGTATATCGCTTCAGTTTGTCAACCCTCTGAACACTTTCCCTGTATTTTTTGCCCTTTCCGGCCATCTCTTTATTCCCTTCGTCGTATTACGGATTTTAGGACACCGTGATGCCCATACTCCTCGCGGTACCCTCGATAATCCTTGCTGCGCCGTTTATGTCAATGGCATTTAAGTCTTCCAACTTGATCTTCGCAATCTCTTCGATCTGTTTGCGCGTTACGGATCCCACTTTATCTCGATTGGGCTCTGAAGAGCCTTTCGCAATTTTTGCGGCCTGCTTCAATAGAACAGAAGCAGGAGGCGTCTTCGTAATAAACGAGAAAGACCTGTCCGCATAGATGGTAATAATGACCGGAATGACCGTCCCCATCTGATCTTGAGTTCTTGCGTTGAACGCTTTACAGAATTCAGCGATATTGACGCCATGTTGACCCAATGCAGGTCCGATGGGCGGTGAAGGATTTGCCTGTCCGCCCTTTACCTGCAATTTAACGGATCCAATAATTTTTTTTGCCATGTTTAATCCCTTGCTTTAATTACAGTTTGAAGGCATTGACTATTTTAATCAAATAGTGGTGACTTGAATGAAATCAAGTTCCACAGGAGTCGGCCGTCCAAAAATGGTAATGAGAACTCTCAATTTTTCTTTATCGGGCTTTATTTCGGAAACCGTTCCCTGAAAATTGGTAAAAGGACCGTCTACCACCCGCACTTCTTCGCCTTCCTCAAAATTATACCTGGCTTTGGGCTTGTTAACACCCTCTTCCATCTGATGAATAACCCGTTCGGCTTCTTCGGCCGATACCGGCGTGGGATTGACTTCCCCGCCCACAAACCCCGTTACCTTTGCCGTGTTCCGAACCGTATGCCACGTATCCTGGGTAATGTTCATTTCAACCAAAATGTAGCCGGGATAAAATTTCCTGGATGTGGTCTTCTTCTCGCCTTTCTTCAGCTCAACAACTTGTTCGGTGGGAACCAGTATCCTTCCAAAAAAGTCTTTCTGCCCAAAAGATTCAATGCGCTCTTCCAGGCTTTTCTTAACCCTGTCCTCAAACCCGGAATAGGTATGGACAATGTACCATTTCAATTCCACAAAAACCCCTGATCGCTGTAGCACAGCTTAAATAAGGCAGAATCCCAAGAAAATTCTATAACAGAATCTAACCAATAACATGCTTTAGAATTTTAATAAGGCCCAAATCAACCAAACCCAGGTATAAAGAAACCAGTAACGTCAAAACAATCACCACCACCGTGGAAGCAATCAGTTCCTTACGGGTAGGCCACTTGACTTTTTTCAATTCCACCTTGGCTTGCCGCAAAAAAAGTCCCACGGCTTTAAACAGGTTGCTTGCGCCCCCGCTTTCACCGGATTTGCCGGCTTTCGATGTTTTCTGAACGACCCTGGCGGGCTTTCCATCCGGTTTCGCCCCCTTATCAACAGCATCCACCGACGTTGAAGTGGCATCAATTGCAACGGTGGTTTTCGTCTTTCTGGGGCTTTTCTTGCTTTTTGGTTTTCGGTTATTCTTTTTCATTGGCGCATGAAATTCCTTAGAAACACCCCCATAACCCGAACAGGGAGTAAAAACGCTATTGTTGTGTTTAACCCTCTCAGAGGCCTCACAAAAAAAATGGCAGGCCAGGAGGGATTCGAACCCCCATCACCCGGATTTGGAGTCCGGTGCTCTAGCCGTTAGAGCTACTGGCCTGCATTCATCAACAAACTACTTGGTTTCTTTGTGGAGCGTATGGGCCCTGCAAAAGGGGCAATATTTTTTGAACCCCAGTTTATCCGGCGTCTTTTTCTTATTCTTTGTGGTCGTATAATTCCTGTTTTTGCAATGCTCACAGGCCAATGTCGTAATATCGCGCATTCCGTTAAAGGTCTCCTGTTATTCAATAATTTCGCTGATAACACCGGCTCCGACGGTCCGGCCGCCCTCGCGAATGGCAAACCGCAACTCCTTCTCCATGGCGATGGGAGTGATCAGAACAACCTCCATGGAAACATTGTCTCCCGGCATCACCATTTCCACACCTTCCGGAAGCGTTGTAACACCCGTCACATCCGTTGTCCTGAAATAGAACTGCGGACGATATCCATTGAAGAACGGTGTATGACGCCCGCCCTCTTCTTTCGTCAAAATATAGGCTTCCGCCTTGAACTGCGTATACGGTTTGATGGATCCGGGTTTTGCCACCACCTGACCCCGTTCCACTTCGTCCCGTTTGGTGCCGCGAATCAAAACACCCACATTATCGCCGGCGATCCCCTGATCCAATATCTTCCGGAACATCTCAACACCCGTACAAACCGTCTTCAGGGTGTCTTTAATCCCGACGATCTCCACTTCGTCGCCCACCTTTACGATGCCCCGCTCAATCCGGCCCGTCACAACCGTACCCCGGCCTGAAATGCTGAATACATCCTCAATGGGCATCAGGAACGGTTTTTCCGTATCACGGACCGGTTCCGGGATATATTCATCAATGGCATCCATCAGTTCAAAGACCGCTTTGGCGTCTTCCGAATCCGAGTCCTCGGACTCAAGGGCCTTTAAAGCACTTCCCTTGATAATTGGAATATCATCACCCGGGAATTCGTACTTGCTCAACAACTCCCGCAGTTCAAGCTCCACCAGCTCGATGAGCTCTTCATCGTCCACCATATCGCATTTATTAAGGAACACCACGATGCTGGGAACACCCACCTGCCGCGCCAGCAATATATGCTCCCGCGTCTGGGGCATGGGGCCGTCATCAGCGCCCACCACCAGAATGGCGCCGTCCATCTGGGCCGCGCCCGTAATCATGTTTTTGATGTAATCCGCATGGCCCGGGCAGTCCACATGGGCATAATGGCGATTGTCCGTTTCGTACTCAACGTGGGCCGTCGCAATGGTAATGCCCCGGGCTTTTTCCTCAGGCGCTTTATCGATCTGGTCGAAAGGAATGAAATCCGCCATACCCTTCTTTTCCAGATGCTTTGTGATCGCCGCGGTCAAGGTCGTTTTGCCATGATCAATATGGCCGATAGTTCCCACGTTCAAATGCGGCTTCGTCCTCTCAAATTTCATTTTGGCCATTTCATATCCTCCAAAATTTGTTCTTACGCGACGTCACTTTCCTAAAAAACGTTCTCACTCACAAGAAGATTTATTTCTTAAAGGTTGCCTTCCAATTTTTATTGAATGCTGGAGCCCACGACCGGGATCGAACCGGTGAACCTCATCCTTACCAAGGATGTGCTCTACCTACTGAGCTACGTGGGCCTCATTTTTTAAATGCACCGCACAAAAACGCCTTTGCCCGAACACAGCGGGTAGAAAAGCGACAATAAAAATAAAGCACACCAGGATTCTCTGGAGCGGGAAACGGGACTCGAACCCGCGACCCTCAGCTTGGAAGGCTGACGCTCTAGCCAACTGAGCTATTCCCGCCGATCTCATCTGTCACGCTAATATCTCACGGAAGGTCACGCCCTGTTATTGATTTGGGGGAATCCTTCCCCTACAAAACATGACGTAAATTTTCCAATGGTGGAGAGGGGAGGATTTGAACCTCCGAAGGCTGAGCCGGCAGATTTACAGTCTGCTCCCTTTGGCCACTCGGGAACCTCTCCACAATGAGGTTCTCTTTCGATCCTGCCGTGGAGCCAGCGAAGGGAATCGAACCCCCGACCCACTGATTACAAATCAGTTGCTCTGCCATCTGAGCTACGCTGGCTTTATGATGCTTCGCAAATAAACAATCAGTATAATTTTTAATTTTCAGAATAACAAACCTGATTTTCAGCTATTTTCCCATATTTTAAGCGGAAAATCGGAAAAAATGATGTATTTAATCATAATATCTTAAAAAATCACGTCGTTTCAAACTATATCGCCGTTTCATGACCTTAAACCTTTAGGCACGACAAACCCTCTACAACTCAATACAAAGTCAATAAAGTCTCGCTCTAGCAACCACGGAGGCCTGAAAGGTCCGGTACTCGGGCAGAAGGAAGATAGGGGCAAAACCGTCAACTGTCAATATGTATTTTCTCCATGGGTTCGCAGGTTTTCAATTTTCATGCCAACATTTTTTTAAAAATTCATCAATTATGTGCTTGAACACTTAATTTGTTTGTGGTAGCTTTTCTCTTGCCTATTTTGGTAGGAGTCAAAAAATGACGCTCTCAGCTTTGTTTTATTCGAATTTGAACATCTATTAAGGAGGAATGGAAATGGCAGCTTTAGGTGGAGGTTTGGTCGCATTAGTACTGGGTATCATTGGAATAATCACTTGGTGGGGATATTTTGCAAAAGCCCTTCTGGCAGCAGTTCCCGCCATGTTGATTTTAGGAGGCGCCCTAGCCGCTTATCTCGGTTTTGAGGAATTGAAGGACAAGAAAAACACCCCTGAACCCTTTGATGATAGCAGCAATCTGAAAGATGAGATCAACACACTCAAAGAGGAACTCAACGAGCTGAAGAAAGAAAAAGAGTAAGCCCAACAACGATTTGGTGAAATGATCCGGATAAAAAAGGTCCTGGGTATTAAGCGCTTAATTCCAGGACCTTTTTTTTTGATTCACGGGATTTCCAATGCATTGAAAAAATAATTAATTTCAATATCAGCGTTTTCCGGTGAATCAGAACCATGCACCACATTTTTTTCAATGTCCGTTGCATAATCCCGCCGTATGGTCCCTTCCGCCGCATCTTTGAAATTGGTCGCACCCATGAGTTCCCGATACCGAACAATCACATTTTCACCTTCCAATATCATGACAACACATGGCCCTGAGGACATAAAGTCGGTAACACTGTCAAAAAATGGTTTCCCCTCATGTACCTTGTAAAACCCTTTCGCCTGCGCTTTGCTCATGTGAATCATTTTTATGGCACCGATTTTAAGCCCTTCCTTTTCCAGACGGCCGATAACGTCTCCAATCAGATTTCGCGAAACGCCATCCGGTTTTATAATTGATAAAGTCCTCTCCATCATCCCAAAATTCCTCCCTTTGCACAATTTGATTGACCCAGTGCTCTCCTTACTGGTATAGAGCTTTGCTGGGTTTCGAATCCATAATTAAGCCCGCCCCTGACAAAAGCTCTGGCTAAACAACTTCATCTCCTAATAAAATTATCTCTGATTAGAATCAAATGGATGTTGTTAGTCAAGAATTTTATGAACGTAGAAACATCAATTCCTGAAAGGAAAACCGTATAATGAGTACACCGAAAAAGATCAAGACCCAAGATAAACCCCTTAGAATGGATCCTGACCAGGCTTTCCAATTCAAGTGCGGCGCCGAGGTTCCCTGCTTTACCGATTGCTGCAGGGATATCACCATTGTACTGACCCCTTACGATGTGGTCCGGCTCAAAAACGCTCTGGGAATCTCTTCCGAAGAATTTCTAGATCAATATACCATCATTATTCCGCGAGAAAAGCGACTCATCCCAATGGTAGTTCTCAAAATGAACGAGGACAACGACAAGCGCTGCTCATTTGTCAGCAAGGCGGGTTGCAGTGTTTACAACGACCGACCATGGCCATGCCGCATGTATCCGCTGAACATGAACGATGACGGGTCCTTCGGCCTCATCGCCGATCCCGCGAAATGCAAGGGCCTGGAACAACCCGATCATGCCAGGATATCCAATTGGCTTATCGAGCAAGGCGTTCCCATGTACGACGAAATGAACATGCTGTTTTCCCAGGTCACAGCCCCGTTGCAGGCTCAGGAACTGGACATTGACAATCCTAAAATTTATCAAATGACGTTTATGGCACTGTATAATCTGGACAAATTCAAGGAATTCGTTTTCAAGAGTTCATTCCTGGATCGTTTTGTAATTGATGATATTTCTATTGAAAAATTAAAAAGAAATGATGCCGAACTTTTAAAATTTGCATTCGATTGGATTAAGTTTGGCATTTTTGGTCAGAAAACCCTTCAAGTCAAAGAAGCACCTGAGAAAAATGACGGTTAATTCTTAAATTTGAAGGATGATGACAGCACACCATGACCTCTCATGAAAAAACAAATATATTCAAACCTTTCTCGGATAAAGATCCCTTTCAGTTTGAATGTCACACGAGCATTTCGTGCTTCACTGAATGTTGTGCCAGGCTTCGGCTGCTTTTGACGCCCTACGATATCCTTCGCATGAAAAATCGATTGAACATTTCCTCCGATCAATTCCTGGAGCAGTACACTGAAACCCTTTTTGACCATCACCCCCGATTCCCCATGGTCAAACTGCGCATGGGAACGGACGAAAAGCATCGATGCCCGTTTGTAACGGATAAAGGCTGTTCCATTTACGAAGACAGGCCGGAAGCCTGTCGGCTATATCCCGTTGGCAGGGCCTCAGCACTGGTGGATCGGGAAGCTGAGACAAGAGAGAAGTATTTTATTGTGGACGAAGCCCACTGCCGGGGTTTTCAGGAGAAAAAGAAGTGGACCCTTCAGAAATGGTTGGACCACGAAGGCGTGAAAGAATATAAAGCCATGAATAACGCATGGCTGGGCATTATGACCTCATCAAAGAGTCTGGGACCTAAAGCCCACCTCGCTCAAAAACACCAGATGTTTTTCATGGCTTCCTACAATCTGGACAAGTTCAGAGCGTTCCTCTTCCAGAGCAAATTCTTTGATCATTTTGAGGTGAATGACGCATTAAAAAGCAGAATGGAAACAGATGATGTGGCCCTCATGGGGTTCGGCTTTGACTGGCTCAAATTCAGCCTTTTTGGAGATAAAACGCTGCAAGTTAAACAATCATAAATCAGGGGGATATGCCTCTCTGTTGAAGGCATATCCCCTAAAATGCGATCTTCCTGCTTGAAATTTCAGCTTCTCAAAAAAGATTTCACAAAATCCTTCCAACTCTTACCGCCAATGGCTTCAAAAACATCGTCCACCGAAGCACCGCCGTCCGCAGCCATCCTGAATTCTTCATCGGCCATGGCCCAGAGACGTCCTGCTTCATCACCCATGAAGTTTTCCGCCTCTTCTCCGAAATATAGACCTTTGAGGTTTTTTCGCATTTTTGTGGGTTCAATGATGAACAGCCAACCCTCCTCGTAAGGAGATTCACCGACCAGCTCCGGATTAGTGGCAATTCGATTATTGACCCGCGCCACAATACCATCAACCGGGGACAGCACACGTGCAACCTCGTTATTCCGTCTCACATCAAAACTCCCGACCCCCTGTTTGACTTCACAACCGATTTCGGGAAGATCAAGGCTGCCCAGTTTTCCCAGCATTTTCCTGGCAAAATCGTCCAGGCCCACCCTGATCTGGCCGCCGTATTCCGGTTTTGCCCAGGTATGACCCTCGTGGTAATAGACATCTTCCGCCACCTGAAACCCTTCCACCTGTTTTTCCGCATGAACCGGCAACACCTCACTCTCAATACGGGCCTGCATCATCTGATCGAAAGAACAGTTACCGCATTCGTAGACATTGGGGCAGATCTTCCGACCCACTTCTCCGGTAATCATGTATCGGCATTTTCGTTGCGAGGCCGGCAGCTTCATCATCCGGTCCACCCAGCTTTCGGTAAATTTATCGGGTTTCATGTCAACCTTTGATGCCGCTGCCATTTCTTTCTGTTTGGCAACCTTAAGCTGCATGCCATGGTCGTAAACGCATGTGGGACAATCGTAATTATTATCGCAGAGCTTGTAAGACACCACGCTGGCTTCCATCCACACACATTTCTTTTTTCCGGGGGGTACAATCTTCATTGACTCTCTTTTGGTTCCCATTTTCTCCTCCTCACATTAAATTGGTGTCATCAAAATTTATATTCAAATATTGTCATTGTTTCCGTTTGGCTCTTTATGATGCAAAGGTGATGCCATTTTCGAAAAAAATTTCCAAATACAATATAACCATTTGTTTTTCAAAGCTTATTTATTAGGAATGTTGACGATAATGCTACACATGAAACCAAAGGCATTTTGGCTATATTTTCGACAACTTTCCATACAATCAAAACTTTATGCGTGTTAAGATGTTGTTTTATATGTATAATTATATTAATGGTTGAATTTTCGGCAGATGTCGAAATATACTACAGTTTGATTCGAGCAGGTTCCGGGAGTTGAGCCAGGTTCCATCTGAAAAGTTCCCGGCAGGTGTAGCAGAATTCTGGTTTCTTGAAATCCGTATCTTCTATACGGGTGGACGAGAACATGACGCATCGGCGATCACGGCAATGAATCAGGCCCATACTGTGGCCGAGTTCGTGGACGGCGGTCTTCTTCACACGATCCATCAGCAGATTGTGGTCTCGAGGCTCCTGATAGTAAACGGGATCCAATCTCCGGGTAGAGATCACCGCACACTGACCGGACATTTGAGCCGCTCCGAAAACAAAGGTAAGAATGGGGACATACAGATCCACCCGTGTCACGCCTATGATTTTGAAGGTCTCACGGGGACAACAGGCGCCCAGGCGCTTTAAAACCCTTTTTGAACTGTATTGCCCCCGTTTCTCATCATAGGCATAGGAAGGATCTCCCATGGCCGGCAGAACCTTTACAGCCATTTTCGAACTTGTTGCAAGGCTTTCGGTAACACAATCAAGGATTTCTTCGTCAACAGAACCCAAGGGGCAGACGTAGATGCATTCGGACACGACGAATCAGGATTCCCCCTTTTTGATAGCGTACTTATTCATCTTATTATAGAGGGTCTGGCGATCGATATCCATCTCCCGGGCGGCCTTGCTGATATTCCAGTTTGTCTGCTCCAGTATCCTTAAAATGTGGGCCTTTTCCATCATCTTGAGTGATTTCGGAGAATCGGAAGCGCATGTATCGCCGCGGGAAAGCGGGAAATCATCTGTCATGATCTCTCCTCCAGACCCGATTACCAGGGCCCTTTCAATGATATTTTCCAACTCCCGAACGTTTCCGGGCCAATGATAATCCATCAATTGCCGCATTGCCCCAGGGCTTATTTTCACAAGCGCTTTGTTCATTTCCATACACTGTTGCTTTACAAAGGCATTGGCCAGCAGTGGAATATCTTCATTTCGTTCGCGAAGGGGCGGCACATGAATGGCAATCACATTGAGACGATAGAAAAGATCCTCTCGAAAATCACCTTTTGCAATAGAGGCTTTCAAATCCCGGTTCGTAGCGGCCAGTATGCGAACATCCACATCAATTGCGCTTTCACCGCCCAACCTGGAAATCTCCTTCTGCTGCAGAACCCTCAGAAGATCCACCTGGGTTTTCAGGCTGATATCGCCGATTTCATCCAAAAGGATCGTCCCCCCCTGAGCCATTTCAAACCGCCCTCTTTTGGTGTGGTCCGCCCCGGTAAAAGCGCCTTTTTCATAGCCGAAAAGTTCGCTTTCCAAAAGGGAATCCGGCAGAGAGCCGCAGTTTATGGCAACAAACGGCATAAAACAGCGATTGCTGTTTCCGTGAAGGGCCTGTGCAATCAACTCTTTTCCGGTACCGCTCTCTCCCGTGATCAAAACCGTTGAGTCCGATGGGGCCACACGGTCGATCAAATCAAAAATCTCCTGCATGGCCTCGCTCTTACCGATGATTTCATCATATTGATATTGCTCTTCGAGTCTTTTGCGCAACATGATATTTTCAAGGCGCATTTCCCTGTGGGCCACGATTTTTTTGATCTGGAGCTCTACCTCATCCGGATCAAAGGGTTTTACCAGATAATCAAAGGCGCCTTCCTTCATGGCCTGGACCGCCGTGTCCACCGAAGCGTAAGCGGTCATCATCAGCACCTCCGAATCCGGGCTGATTTCTTTGATGCGCCGCATGGTTTCAAGGCCGTCTATCCCCGGCATTTTCAAATCAAGAAGGATCACATCGTATTGAGACGCTTCCACCATAGCAATGGCATTTTCCCCGTCAGCGGCCAGGGCAACGCTGTACCCGTCTTCCATCAGCCAGTCCTTGAGGGATTCGCGTATGGCAGCTTCATCGTCCACAACAAGAATGCCGGGCATCTTTGTCATTGTTTGCTCCTTATAGAATAGCGGTTAGCTGTTAGCGAATAACATTGAAAGAAAAAAAGTGAATAAACAGCTTCAGCCTAAAGCTAACAGCTAATTGCTGACAGCTAAAGGCAGATGGATGGTGAAGGTAGTTCCTTCTCCCGGTTCACTTTCCACTTCTACGGTCCCCCGGTGCCGCGTCACAATTCCGTATACCACGGAAAGTCCCAGGCCAACGCCCTTCCCTTCCTCCTTGGTGGTAAAAAACGGTTCAAAAATATTTTTCAAGTGCGTTTTTGGAATACCACACCCCGTATCGGAAATCCTGATTTCCATGGTGCGCCCCCCTGTGGAACGTTTCACCGACATGGTCAAAACACCCCCCCCGACCATGGCTTCCGACGCGTTTCCAACAACGTTTAAGAGCGCCTGCTGGATCTGTTTAAAATCACATTGTACCTCGGGGAGGTCTGCGTTAACGTGTTTGACCACATTGACACCCTTCATCCCCAGATCATGGGATAACAGGGTCAGGGTCCGATCCACGATTTCTTCGATGTTCTTGTTCTCGATCCTGATCTTGGACTGGCGGGAGAATGCCAGAAGATTCTTTACGATTTCACCACACCGCGCTGTCTCGGATTCCATTATGTTCAGGTATTTTGCGATATCTTCTTCTCTTTCGGGTGTGAGACGTCCGTTTCGATTCTGTTTGATCATGAGGCGGTTATAGGTCAGCACCGCTGCCAGGGGGTTGTTGATCTCGTGGGCGATGGTGGCGGATAATTTACCCAAGGATGCCAGTTTTTCCTGAGCGATCACCTGCTCCTGGGCCTCCTTGAGCTCCTGGTATGCCGTTTTCAGGTTTTCATAAAGAGCCGCTTTTTCAATGGCCACCCCGATCTGGTTTCCGATCGCCGACAAAAACTCCAGGTAGTCATCAGACAAATCAAAAGTGGATTGACTGCTAATAACCATTGCCCCCACCGGCTCACCTTTTGAAACCAGCGGCACATAGATGGCAGACCGAATTCCTTCCTCAGCAAGCAGATCGGCATAGGGATCTTCCTCCAGATTCGACAAATCATTTAACACCCTTGTTTCCGACGTAATAGGACTCTTCCCCAGAAAGCCCTGCCCCAATTCACGGGTTCTAATGCGCCCATTTTCCACAAATCGCGAAGACAAACCTCTGCTGGCCAACAAATCCAAAATCTGCTTTTTCTTGTTAAGGCGATAAATCCTGACACTCACGGACTCAAGGATCCCCAGAATTTTTTCAACGGTGTTGCTGACAATTTCATCAAGATCCAGGCTGCTGCCGATGGCCATAGATGTGGCATTCAACATGGCCAGCCATTTGTTCCGAAATTCGACCTGCTCCTGGGCCTTTTTCCTTTTGCTGACATCCCGAATGATGAAAACATAACCGGTAATCCGACCCGCCACGTCCAGTGTGACATTGGCTGTCAGAAGCCCGTAGAAGACAGAACCGTCTTTTCTGAGCAGGGGCGCTTCAAAACCGGTTACAAATCCGGATTGAGATAATTTCTTCTGAAATTGGTAACGGCTGTCATCATGTTTGAAAAATTCCTCTACCGAGTTTATCGCCAGTAATTCCTCCCGACTGGAGAACCCCAGGATATCGATACCCGCCTGATTCACTTCCAGGACACCCCCCTTTGAATCCGTGAGCATGATGGCATCGCCTGAGCGTTCGAAAATCGTTCGATACTTCTCTTCCGATTCCCGCAGGCTTTTCATCCGATCTGATATAACCTGTTCAAGGTTACCCGTCAGTTGGGACAGTTCCTTCTTCAGATTTCTGTTTTCGGTAATGTCAACGGCTGTTTCCAACACGTAGGTAACCCTGTCATGGGCAACCTTGACCGGCGTGGTCCGGAGCAGCATTTGCGCCTTTTTTCCATCTTTCATCACAACCGTTTCTTCACGCTGGTGGATTTTTCCGTCCTGAAATGATCTTTCAACGATACAATTCTTGCATTTAAAATCACTTTTCTTCCAGGCTTGATAACAGAAACCCTTCGAATGCCCGCCGAATCGCTCCTTGAACAGGTCATTGGCCATGACAACCTCAAAATTTCTGTTGATGGCGACGACATATTCCGTCACATTTTGAAAAAAAGACTGGTACTTTTCATCTGTTACGGTCTTAACTTTATCCACCTGGGCATCCCCTTGATGCAAAAGAAATATTCCTTGACAAAAAAATAATTTTTTAACATGTTATCACAAATTTTGAAGAATTTCCATTTCTCTTAAGAACACTATTCAAAGACCACATGGCCCTGATGCCCAAAAAAAAGAGGATTCGCTCATGAATGTAGATCTGTCGCCCACCAGGACACTCATTGAAAAATACAGCCAGAAAAAGGGCGCTTTAATTCCGCTCTTGCAGGATATTCAAGCCGCTTACGGCTATGTTCCCGATGAGGCCGTGCAACTCGTAGCGCAAGAGTTGTCCATATTTCCCGTGGAAATTTACGGCGTCCTGACCTTTTACACGCAGTTCTATCTGACACCTCGCGGGAAACACACCATTCGCGTATGCCAGGGAACGGCCTGCCATGTCATGGGGGCCAAAGGTTTGTTTGATTATCTCCTGGATAAGCTGGAAGTTGAAGAAGGCGGAACCACGGAAGATGGCTTTTTCACCGTAGAACGGGTGGCATGTCTTGGATGCTGCGGGATGGCGCCCGCGATTATGATCGATGACGACTTTTATGGGCGCTGCACCATTCAGAATGTCGAAGAAACATGGGATAAGTATCGATCGGAGAATGCGGGATCATGAAAAATAGAATACTCATATGCAACGGGACCAGCGGAATTTCAGCCGGAGCGGAAAAAGTCACTGATCTCTTTAAGGAAGGGCTTAAACGTCACAATTTGCAGGATGACTACGATGTCATCAAGACCGGAGACCGGGGTTTATTCAGAGATGTGCTGGTGGATATTGTCGCGCCCGATAAAGAAAGAATCACCTACGAATATGTGACCCCTGACGATGTATCAAAAATTGTGGAAGAGCATCTGGTGAAAGGAGAACCGGTCGAAAAAAAGCTGGCCGGTGAGGATTACAGGCAGTTCTTCGCCAGCCAGACCCGCATCGTTTTAGCCAATTGTGGTGAAATCGATCCGGAAAGTCTGGATGATTACCTGGCACACAACGGCTATAAGGCCCTTAAAAACGTTCTCGCCATGACCCCGGATGACACCATCGAAGAAATGAAAACCGCCGGATTGCGCGGACGTGGAGGCGCCGGATTTCCCACCGGGATGAAGTGGGACTTCTGCAGACAGGCTGAAGGAGACCAGAAATATATTGTGTGCAATGCGGATGAGGGCGACCCCGGCGCCTTCATGGATCGCAGTGTGCTGGAGGGAGACCCCCATGCGGTGATTGAAGGCATGATTATTGCGGGCTATGCCATCGGCGCCACAGAGGGCTACATCTACTGCCGCGCGGAATATCCCATCGCCATCAAACGGTTAACCATAGCGATTGAACAGGCGGAAAAACGCGGTTATCTGGGAAAAAACATTCAAGGCAGTGATCATTCCTTTCACCTGACCATTAAACAGGGGGCCGGCGCCTTTGTCTGTGGAGAAGAGACCGCGCTCCTTGCCTCAATCGAAGGCCGGCGGGGGATGCCAAAGCCCCGTCCACCGTTCCCAGCCCAAAAGGGGTTGTGGGGAAAACCCACCACCATCAACAACGTGGAAACGCTAGCCAATATCCGCCATATTTTTGAAAAGGGTGCGGAATGGTTTGCATCCGTTGGCACTGAGAACAGTAAAGGCACTAAAGTATTTGCGCTCGCAGGAAAAGTGAAAAATACCGGACTGGTGGAAGTCCCCATGGGCATGACCATTCGCGATCTGGTATTCGGCCCGGGCGGCGGAATGCTCAGGAAAAAATCCAAGTTCAAAGGCATCCAGCTTGGTGGCCCTTCCGGCGGTTGTCTGCCGGAAAGTCTGTTGGATACCCCCATTGATTATGAATCCATCAATCAGACCGGTGCGATTATGGGCTCCGGTGGAATGGTTGTCATGGACACCCGCACCTGCATGGTGGATGTGGCCAAATTTTTTCTGAACTTCACGGTAACGGAATCCTGTGGAAAGTGCGTACCCTGCCGTGTCGGCTTGAAACGTACTCTGGAAGTGCTGGACGAAATCACCGAGGGACGCGGAACAGAGGAACATCTGACGTTTCTTAAGGAGATGGGAAACACCATCAAAAACACGGCCTTGTGCGGACTTGGCAACACCGCACCGAATCCGGTCTTAACCACCCTGCGGTATTTTCCGGAAGAATATCAGGCGCATATTCACGATCGCATCTGTCCCTCACATGTGTGTACGGCATTGGTGAAATTTGAGTTCGTCGAGGAGAACTGCACCAAGTGCGGGCAGTGTTATAAAGCCTGCCCGGTAGAAGCCATTTCCTGGGAAAAAAAGCAATATCCAATCCTTGATAAAGAAAAGTGCATCAAATGTAAAACCTGCATTGATGCCTGTAACTTTGAGGCGATACAATGATACAGATATCAATTGATAATCAGCAACTACAGGTCGAACAAGGAAAAACCGTGCTTGAAGCAGCGCTTGATGCCGGTGTCTATATCCCCAATCTGTGTTATCATCCCGACTTACCCCCCCTTGGGGCTTGCCGCCTGTGTATCGTTGAAATTGATGGCATGCGTGGTTTCCCGCCGTCCTGCACCACAACCGTATCCGAGGGGATGGTCGTTCAAACCAACACGCCTCAACTTCAGGAATTTCGAAAAAATATTATCTGGCTCCTGTTAAGCGACCATCCCAAAGACCTGGCTGAATCAACCCAGTTTCAAAAAGTGGTTGAATGGGTGGGTATTAAAGATGTCCTTCCCGGCCATATTTCCGAGCCCAGAAAGCTGCCGGTGATTCCTGAAGACGAGCCGGTCTATATCCGGGATCTTACGCGCTGCATTTTATGCGAACGCTGCGTCCGCATGTGCCAGGAAGTGCGCGGCATTGGGGCAATCGGGTTGATTAATCGGGGCATTAAAACCTATGTGGGAACCCAGACCAATGTCTCCATCATGGATTCCGGCTGTAAATTCTGTGAAGCCTGTGTTGAAGTCTGTCCGTCCGGAGCCATACGGGACAAGACACCTTTCACGGAAGAAGAGCGTGAAGCCTTTATTCTGCCCTGCACGAATACCTGTCCGGCGGGGATTGACGTGGCCCGCTATGTCCGTTTGATTGCTGAAGGCCGCTATCAGGATGCCATTGAGGTCATCCGCGAAACCGTGCCCCTGCCCTATACCCTGGGCTGTGTTTGTCCCCATCCGTGCGAAGATGCGTGTCGGCGGGGTGAGGTCAATGAAGCCATCAGTATCCGTGCGTTGAAGAAATTTGTGGCGGAACGGGATACCGGACGTTGGCGCGAAAAATTGAAGATTCTTCCTGATACCGGTAAACAGGTGGCCATTGTCGGCGCTGGTCCGGCCGGGTTGACCTCGGCCTGGTTTATCAGAAAGCAGGGTCATGCCGTCACAGTGCTTGAAGCCTTGCCCAAAGGCGGCGGAACCATGCGGAGCGGTATCCCTGAATACCGTCTGCCACGTTATGTGTTGGATCAGGAAATTAAGGACATTGAAAATATCGGGGTGAAATTTCGTTACAATACCCGGGTTGAGTCCCTTGATGATCTTTTTGAACAGGGA
>Ga0222666_1000357_pt1 | contig 27649 bp, 23 predicted proteins | sample AntAcemetagen655_FD_181710 | JGI IMG/M metagenome (GOLD analysis project Ga0222666, IMG submission 181710) | Saline water microbial communities from Ace Lake, Antarctica - #655 | ecosystem: Environmental > Aquatic > Non-marine Saline and Alkaline > Saline | place: Antarctica: Ace Lake...
GTAATATATCAGCCTGGAAATTCTGTAAATGTTTGAGATTTGACTAAAAAATATTTTGAGGATACGATTTTTTGAAAATAATTTCGTAAATTTGACTAAATCTTAAGTTTGTGAATTAATCAGGCTAGGTCACGAAATTGAACCTGCAAGCCGACCTTAACGAATTTTATATTTGTTCGAAACTGCATGCTGTTAGCTGCTCTTCCTGTACCGGCAACACCACCGTCAGTTCCGCAAGGGTATGTGCCCTGTGCTTCTCCGCCAAAAGCTAAAGAAAGATCAGAAAACCCACCAACATCATAATAAGGCGACCATTGTTTTCCAAAGGAAATATTTCCAAGCTTGGTTTCAAAACCTACGATACCAAGACGGGCAGATATTGTATTATTTATTTCTGTCACAGTAGCATTCGGATCAGCATGAAATATCAGATCCGGATTATTGTCGACACCATTCACTCCCAATTCAAGTACTGCAAATGCATTGATATTTTTTATGACATTAGTCTTGCCTACTATTCCAATACGGGAAGACCCGTCATCTATCCCAAAATAACCATCATAGCTAACTCCCATGTATGCTCTTAAGCTGCCATATAAAGCAATTTTTTTAAGCTGGTCATCAGAGGTGTAAGTAAGCCTGGTGGTATCCAGTTTCCCGTGTCTGCTTTTATGTGATCTTTCATTTTCCTGCGCAAAGAGAGTGGAATTTATTGAATTAAAGGTGAAAAGAAAAATTAGTGCTAATATTTTTAGCTTGTTGAAAATATTCCCGGAAATACTACTCTTCTGATTTAACATTTTTTTAAAATTATTATTTCCTTACGTTCATAATGTCACAAAAAACAATATTTGATAATTCACTGTAAATATAGAAAGATTTTTGTTTTTAGCCTCTTTATATAGATTTTTATAGGCTTACTCTCATTAGATATTATTTGTACATTTGTCGGCATAATGAACTACCCCGCCGCAAGCAGCGGGGTATCTTAGAACAACGCTAACTGTTTACTCCTATGCAAAATTGTATATTCTTTCTCACGACCTTGATCACGGACATACTCCGAAATGCTCGTCTCATCCCCAAATCTGCTGACAGAATTTACAAAATACCCATCTGTCCAAAACTCACCTCCCCAAAGCTTCTGCTTCACTTCAGGATGCTTTTGGAAAATCTTACGAGCCGTAAGGTTTTTCAAAATTGTGATGATCTGAGTCGCACTCATTCTAGGTACAGATTGAACCAAAAAATGAACATGATCTTTATCTGTGCCTATTTCAAGAAAGTGAATCTCATATCTCTTCTCAATCTCAAGACATATCGCTTTCAACGTTTGATCAACAGCTTTACTGAATATCACTTTTCGATATTTTGCAGGACATACAAAATGATACAAAAGTACACTTACATTATGCGATTTATGTATATATTTGCTCTCACTCACACATACAAAGATAATATTTTATCGCCGCAAGCGGCGGGGAACTAACCCCTCAGAGATTAGAAATTAATTACTCAAGTTTTGCATATGATTAATTTACTGAGATTCTACAATGTAAATGGAACACGGATAACACGAATTCAACGAATCCCGAGTACTCGGGGCTGATTAAATCCGTGTTAATTAGTATAATCCGTGTCATTAGTGTTCTATTAATAATTTAAAATCAATTAATCCTATGAAAAGAACTTATTTATTAATTATTGCAATCATTCTGGCTTTCAGCATTAATGTTAATGCTCAGAATACAAAAGTTTACTCAACGTCAAGTGGGGAAATGATATTTTCATTTGCTGATCTAAATATGGCCGGAAACGAAAAAGGCAACGTTATGAGGTTTTCTCCTGCATTTAATTTTCAAAACCTGATAAATTTCGATTTTTCTGATCACTTTGGGATATATAGCGGAATAAATATACGTAATGTTGGCTTCATTTATGAAGATACAGAACTTAAAATAAAAAAGAAATACAGAACCTATAATGCCGGCATACCCATAGGGATTAAGCTTGGAAACCTCAATAAGATGTTTGTTTTTGGCGGTTATGAGCTTGAATTGCCTTTTAATTACAAGGAAAAAACATTCATAAATGAGAGTAAAGATGATAAATTTAATGTCTGGTTCAGCAACAGGGTGCATTTATGGAACTCTGCTGTATTTGGCGGGATACACTTTCCTTATGGGACTACCATTACATTTAAATACTATCTGACAAACTTCTTTAACAAAGACTTTGAAGAAGTTATTGATGGACAGGTAACAAAACCATTTAAAGACTTTGATGTAAATGTATTCTATATTTCTGTTAGCTTTCAAATGTTCAGGAATAGCAACTTTTCTCCAGATGATTATTTTGATAAGTAAGACAGACTCTGATTAGTCCCTTCTGGATAATACTAAAATAGTCAGATCGTCTGATTGTTCTGCATCACCCACAAATTCTTCAACCCGAGAAATAATAGTATTTGTGAGCACTTTTGAAGATGAGAATTTTCTTAAGTGTAATGTCTCTTTTAATCTCTTTAAGCCGGGCATATTCAATTTGTCAGCCAGGCTATTTAAGCTTTCATTATTAATATATTCTTTTTTTGGATGCGATATGAATGTTCCGTTTTTTGAAATTAATGTAGCAAAACCGCTTTCATATACTTCAATCTTTGATATTACATTATCAAGCCAGGATATTGGTACATTGGATTTCATTGCACCGGTAACCTCAAATGTATCTCCGTCTATTTTAAATATTGGCATACAAAATGAACATACAAGCTTGTTTGTTGCTGCATTGATAAAGGGATCTGTCCAGAATGCCTTTTTTGATTGAATTACTTTTTTATACCAATCTTTCTCATAGTAGTCGTGGTAAAAAAATGGTTCTCCGGTTTTTTCTGAATAACCAATACCAAAATAGAGTGAGTCCTTGTAATAGGAGTATGGTTCAAAAGCAATTTCATTTCCATAGATCATTGGATTGGATTCCGCCACGGCTTGTGCAAATCTTTTGGAAATGTCAACAGGGACAATCCTGTCGAACATCATAAAGCTAAAAATTCTTGTTGTTTCCTCAACAGATTTTAATTTGAATTCTATACTGTCGATAGCTGATTCAGCAATTTTTTCAATACTTAATTCAATATTATTCTCAACTATTTTTTTCGATTTAATATAATTATAATAAATCAATATGAGAAATATGAAAATAACGCTAAGTAATATTGATGTTATAAGTTTAAATGCAATCCCTTTATTGCGCATGTTTTTTTAATTATCAATTAATGATTAATGTTCCTGGCTTGGACGTGTCTGAAAACTCCTGCCAACGAGTTCAAAAATATGAAATTTATAACACTTAACACACTTTTAATTACTTTTGCTTTGTCGTCAGATAAATTGAAGGATTAATTTTACTATGTTGAGATTAATCCAAAAAGCTAATAAATAAAAAACATTGGCATGCTAAAAAAAGATAATGACCTATCAAGAAATAATCTGTTTCTGTTAATAAGCCTGATAATTTTGATTTTTATAATTCCGGTATTCAATGCTTATTCTTTTGTAAAAATCTTATATGATGTATTTATTTCGGTACTTCTGTTCCTGATGGTTTTTACCATAAAGACTTATAGAAAAAAATTAATAATTGTTGCTATTATCAGTATTATTTTGAAATGGATTCCTGACAAATCAGACCAAAGCATCATTCAAGTTATTTCTCAGGCCTGGAATATTTTATTCATAATTTTTATTGTAGTAATGTTAATAGTTCAGGTGGCGAAAAGTAAAAAAGTTTCAACAAATGTTATATTAGAATCTATTAACGGCTATTTATTACTGGGTTTTGTTGGAGCGATATTTGTTATACTAGTTGATATTTTTCAGAACGGAGCTTTTAATGTTTCCACTTCAGGTGCAATGCACTTCTCTGATGCAATTTATTACAGCTTTGTAACTATAACAACTCTGGGTTATGGTGACATTACTCCCATGTCTGATCTGGCAAGATCAGTATCAATATTTTTTAGTGTTGTAGGGCAACTTTACCTGACCATTCTTATAGCAATGCTTGTTGGAAAATTTTTAGTTCAGTATCAAGCTAAAGAATAGTCGCCAGTTTGCCAGTCACTTGTCTGCTGCCACTGTTACTGCAGCTGCTACTGCCACTGTTTACTGCAGACTGCCTACTGTCTTCTCAACCTCTTCGAGAATCTCACATGACTGAATAAGGTCTTTCATTTTATTATGATCGTCATATAATGGACGGTCGATATCGAGGAAATCCACATGTCGTCTAACGACTTCTTTTGCTTTGGTTACACCTTTGCCAAATTTATATTCACGGAAATCAAGGGCCTGTGCAGCGGCCATTATCTCAATTCCAAGAACTCCGTATGCGTTATCAAGTATCTGGAAGTTTTTTATTGCAGTGTTCATACCCATAGAAACAAAATCTTCCTGGTCGGCGGCAGCAGGGATCGACTGAATTGAAGCCGGGGCAGAGAGTATTCTTTGTTCAACTATTTGCATATCGGCAGTATATTGACTGAGCATCAGTCCTGAGAACATACCTGCACCTTTGGTCAGAAAGGCCGGTAATCCAACACTCAGAGCAGGATTATTAAGACGGTTCATTCTTCTCTCGGAAAGCACACTGATCATTGTAATTGCCACTCCAGCCATATCCATAGGTAATGATACCGGTGAACCCTGGAAATTTGCACCTGAGAGAGTAAGGTTTTCTTCAGGAAAGAAGATTGGATTATCGCCAACACCATTCAGTTCAATTTCAACCTGTGATCTGGCAAATGCAAGAGCATCGTGGGCAGTACCAATAACTTGTGGAGTTGATCTCATTGAATATGCATCCTGAATTTTGCATTTGATCCTGTTTTCAACCAGGTCGCCTCCTTTAATAAGCTTTTGTATAGCAAGTGCAGAACGAATTGCACCTGCGAATCCTCTTACCTCATGAAGCTTTGCTGTATATGGTTTCATATTGGCTTTTAAAGCTTCAAGCGACATAGCTGCGCCTATTTCTGCCTGTTTTAGCCAGTTGTTTGCATCATAAAGAAATAATGCACTCATTGCAGTCAGGACATTGGAACCATTAATAGTTGACAATCCATCACGAGCCTCTAAGCCCGGTATAGGGATTCCTGCCTTTTCCATCGCCTCTTTTCCTTCGTATAATTCACCCTGAAAATATGCTTTACCTTCTCCCATCAACAGGAGTGCTATCTGCGACATTGGAGCAAGATCACCACTTGCACCAACGGATCCTTTTCTGCAAACCCAGGGTGTCACTCCCTTATTTAGCATATTAACAAGTGTTAGCGTAATTTCCGGACGACAACCGGAATTTCCATGTGCGTGCACATTAATTCTACCTAGCATTGCTCCTCTAACATAATCAATAGGCATAGCATCGCCGATGCCGGCAGCATGGTTATATATCAGATACTTCTGGAAATCTTTAACCTGCTCGTCATTTAATACAACTTCCGAAAACTCACCAATACCGGTATTTACACCATACATTATTTCACCAGCCTTAATCTTATTTTCCAGCATGGCCCGGCATATCTTGATCTTCTCTAAAGAATCAGGATGAAGTTCTACTTTTTCTTTGTTTCGTGCAACATTTACTACATCCTCAATTGTTAATCCGGATCCTTTTACTACCAATGTCATTTCGTATTTCCTTTCTAAATTTTTATTATGTTTTTTTTATTTTGATATTTCAATGATCATATCATCGAATGTGATCTTTTTCTGTTCACCGCTTTGCATATTCTTCAAGCTTAATAAACCACTCTTCCTTTCATCTGCACCAACCAAAACCACAAATGGTATATTCTTATTATTGGCGTATGTCATTTGTTTCTTCATTTTTTGGGCTTCAGGAAAAATCTCTGCATTTATACCCATCTCACGAACTTTTCCAAGTAGCTTAAGGCAATATTTTTCTTCCTCATCTCCGAAATTCACAAACAAAATCCTGGTAGATGTCAATATATTCTCATCAAAAAGATTTAATTCTTTCAACACATCATAGATCCTGTCGGCACCAAATGATATTCCTACACCCGACACATCAGGTAATCCAAATATTCCGGTAAGATCATCATATCTCCCACCACCACAAATACTACCTATTTGAACATTCTTGGTAACGACTTCAATTATTGCTCCTGTGTAATAATCCAGACCTCTGGCAAGGCTCAGGTCAAGACCAACTTCAGTATCAAAAGAAAGATCTTGAAGATGATTGAAAATCAACTCTATTTCTTCAACACCCTCCATGCCATTTTTAGATGATGATAATAATGATTTAAGAGTATTTATCTTTTCTTTATTACTTCCACTTAAAGAAATTATTGGAAAGAGTTGTTTAATAGCCTTTGCTGAAATTCCTTTTTGTTCCAGTTCCTTGTTTACGTTTTCAATACCGATTTTATCCAGCTTATCAATAGCTACAGTAATATCTGTTAATTTATCTGATTCCCCTATAATTTCAGCTATTCCATTAAGGATCTTCCTGTTATTGAATTTTATCTGAATCTGAATGTTAAGTTTTTTAAAAACATCATTAATGATCTGTAAAAGTTCAATTTCGTTTAAGAGGGATTTACTTCCGATAACATCAGCATCGCATTGGTAGAATTCGCGGTATCTGCCTTTTTGCGGACGGTCGGCACGCCAAACGTTCTGCATTTGAAATCGCTTAAATGGGAAGGTGATCTCATTTCTGTGCTGAACAACATAGCGGGCAAAGGGAACTGTAAGATCGTATCTAAGTCCTTTTTCAGTGATCTGTGGGGTCAAGGAATGGGAACTTATGTTATTCAGAGTGTCTTCTTTTACTTTTGATAAATAGTCGCCGGAATTTAAAATTTTAAAGAGAAGTTTATCGCCCTCCGTACCATATTTACCGGTAAGGGTCGACAAGTTTTCCATGGCCGGTGTTTCAATAGGCAGATAACCATAAAGTTGAAAAACTGACTTGATAGTATTAAAAATATAATTCCTCCTGGCCATTTCTTCAGGGGAGAAATCCCTTGTTCCTTTTGGTATTGATAGCTTATTAGCAGACATTTTAAATATCAGGTTAGAGATTTTTTTACCATAAAGTCTAACGCAATGATCGCGATTTCCTTTGCGCATGTTAAGAATTCCATTGCGTTCTTTGCGGTTAGATTTATTACACTTTACAAAAGTAAAATTATTATTGAAATGGTTTAGGAATGATATTTAATTTTTGTAAGATATTATTATTGTATGCAGGCCCATCTCCTGAGCTTTCATTTGGTGCCCACGGTGCAAAGTTTTTATCCGATGCTGTATCATATGGCCCGTCTTTTAGTTCATATGCAACAGAATTTTTCTCAAGAGGAATAATTGTATGATATACTCCCGGGGCAACTTCAGCACCAAATACACCTTCTTCTAAATTTATAATAATATAATCTGTGACTTCACCGGATTCACTAAATTCAACCACTATAAAGCTTCCTTTTAAAACTAGAAATACTTCACGTTTATCCGGATTCTCATGCTTATGAGGTTGGATGTAAGTGCCGGGCTCCATTGCATTTAGCATCCTTTGTAAGAGATCGCTGCTTTCTTTATGGAAGTTGTGATTTATTCGTTTTCTGGGTGAACTTTCGGCTTTTGAATTAAGCTGGTTCAAAAGCTTGGAATTTATTTTTTTCATAATTGATATTATACTAACGAATAAACTTTATCGAAAAAGGATAACGAAACAATAAACCTTCATTTGTCTTTATAGATGCCATCACGATCATTATTATATGGAAAACCCCAACAGCAATTAGCAGAAGAAAACCTAATGCAAATGCAAGTAAAAAGGCAATTATTATATAAATGGTCATCGAGATCTGGAAATTTATTGATTCTTTTCCCTGATCATCTACAAAGTGGTATTCATCTTTTTTTAGTGACCATATTATTAATGGGCCGATAATATTTCCAAAAGGGAACACTAATCCTGCAAAAGCACTAAGGTGACAAAACATTGCCCATTTATTTTCATCACTTTTTTCAGTAGTAATTTGATTCATGTCTTATATTATTTTAAAATATTTGCAACTAAGGCTCAAAGTCACGCGTTCGGAAACAAGCGCCAGTTTTAGGTTATGAGTTATAGGTTATAAGCTGTTTTTGTTGCTTAGGCTTAATAATACTGCTATAACTTTCTCGTCTTCAGTTTCAACAGGAGCAAAATTAATACGGAAAATGTAGTCCTTTTCGTTCAGACCATTGATCCGTTTTTTACAGCTCAAGGTGTTACCCTCAAGAGCCTGGGCAAAATTTTGTTTAAAGCTTTTTAATCCATCTTGTGGGACAAATTTTAGTATCGAATCATTTTCTTCAAGCTCAATTCCGAAGATCTCTGAACTATCTCTTTTAGCATTCGGATTAAAGATCAGGATATTATATTGTGGATCGATAAGCAAAATAGAGTTCTGGTTATGAACAAGCATTGAATGCAGAATAGCTTCAGATTTTTCAATTACATCATTAGTAATTATATTTTCAGAGATGTCCCTTTTAACTGTTGCATAATATTTTATCTTATTTTCAGAATTCCTTACAGGGAAAATACAGGCGGATTCATGAAATAAACTTCCGTCTTTTCTTTTGGTTATCAGTGTACCTTTCCAGGAATGTCCTGATGAAATAGTTTGAAAGATTTCTTCATGAAGATCTCCGGAATTATGTTCTGAGTTCAGGAAATCAGCAGTTTCCCCTATTACTTCAGGCTTTGCATATAAAGTCATTTTTTCAAAATAATTATTCACATAAATAATTTTTCTGTCAAGATCAGTGATAATTACAGACTCTTCAATTTGTTCAAGAACAGAATTAAGCAAATCTCTTTTTTGCTCAGCATTTATTTTCTCATTTATTTTTGTCTGAATATCTTTTGTGCCGGCTTCAACTTTTTGTTCGAATTCATAGGATTTATCCTTTAATAAATTAAATAACCTGGTTTTTCTTCTATAAATAACAATCAGAAAAGTCAGGGAGATCATAAGAACTATTACGAGGGTCACACTAGTATAAAATATAAATCTTTTATGTTTTTCAAGCAATTTAATCTGCTGAATTTCTTCATTCTTTAATTGTACAATTTTATCGTTATTTATATTATTAATAGCAATAATTATCTTTTGAACCTCTGTGATGTTTCTCTGCTCATTCCTGAGAATACTATCCATAAGCGAAACTAAGAGTGAATTGTTTTTCATTGCCATACTATAGATGCCTTCCCTGGTATAGATAATTGTCAGTTTTTTACAAGTATTTGCGGCGAGATTAAAATTTTTGTTTTCCAGGAATGTTTCCAGACTCCTATGCAGATATTTCTTAGCATTAAAATAGCTTCCTCTTTTCAATAACAAAATACCCATATTTAATTCTGCATTAGCAAATCCGGCATTATTCATTTGCTCTTCATAAAGTTGAATGGCATTTTTCAATACTGGCAAAGCTTTATCGTATCTGGTTGTTTGTGTGTACAGCTTCCCTAAGTGGTTGTTTACATCAGCTATTTCTGAAATATTATTAGCTTCTTCAAAATCAGATAAAGCTTTTTCAAAATAAGTAAGCGCATCATTGTATTTCGATATTTTGTTCATGCAAATACCCAGAAATTTATTGCAAAAAGCTTCATTCATTTTGTCTCCGGATTCCTGATATCTCTTAAGGGCTTTATTAATCTGCTCAATTCCCTTCTCATATTGCCCGGTTTTTTTGTAAATAATTCCTGTTTTTAAAAGTGTTGAAGAGAGTTCAGATATGTTATTTGATTTTTTGTATTGAATGAGCGATTTTTGAAGATATTGCAAGGCTGACTTATGATCGCCAAGTATTTCGAATATTTGTGCAATATTTTTATACGAATCCCCAATACCAGTGATGTCCTCTGTTTTGATCCTTATGTCTAAAGAAATGTAAAAGAGTTTTACAGCTTCAACAAATTCTTTCATTCCAAGATATGCCTGTGCGCTGTTGTCAAGGTTCTTTGCGAGAGTATTAAGATCACCTGATTCCTCACTGATTTCGATAAGAAGCTTGCTGTTATCTATTGCCTCCTTGAATTTACCGGATTGGAAATTGATATTATATAAAAGCGTTGTTGCCGTTATCCTGCCACCATTATCATTTAATTCTTCAGCAAGTTGAAGCGCTGTTTCTGCATAATTAGTAGCTTTTTCTATTGATATAGTTAAACTTCTTAGTGACAGTTCATTGAGGATATTAACCTTTTCCTTGTCATTAGAATTTACCAAACATATCTCCAGGCTATCGATTTTGCTAATTGAGAAAACAGGATCAGGAATATTTATAATTATGATGAATAAAGATAGCAGTAAGGAAAAACCCTGTGTTCTATTTCTTAATTTTACTTTCTCACACATTTTTCTATTCATTATGTGAACCAAGGGTTGAAATAAGCTTTTTTTAGCCGCGAATGCGCTAATTGAAACCATTTTTTTCTGTGTTAATCTGAGAAATCTGTAGCGATATTAATTAAGTTTTAATCACAGATTACATTAATTTTTTATTAAATATTAAGCATAGTCTGTTCCAACAGTTTTATGGAATTTTTCCAATTGTATTTAGCTGAAACAAAATTATATCCATTTTGTGCTATTTTATTATACATCTCATTATTCTCAAGCAAATCTATGATATGTTTTGCATATTCTTCAGCATCATTTCCTATCAATATTTCAAAATTTGGTTTAGCCTCCAGGGCTTTATTAGCAAGAGGTGAGGTAATGCTGGGAATTTTCATTGCCATAGCTTCGAGAAGTTTGTTTTGCAGGCCGGTTCCGATTTGCATAGGAGCAATAAATATACGGGCTTTTGCATAATATTCTCTCATATCTTTAACCCACCCTGTTACTTGTATTCCTGAAGATTGCAATGATAGAATTCTTTTATGAGGATTTGCTCCTGCGATTACAAGTTTCACATCCGGTTTATGTTGTTTAATAATGGGGAGAATATTATTTACAAGATATTCTGCACCATTGATATTTGGTGGATAGCCCATATTGCCGGTGAAAATCAGATCAATCTCCTTCTCCGGTGTTTGTGGTGTAAAATATTCATAGTCAACACCATTTGGTATTATGACGATTTTTTCCTTTTCAGGATGAGGAATAAGATCTCTGTCGGGCTTGGATATAATAATCTTGTTATCAAAATGATCAAAGATCTCATTTTCATATTTTAATAGTCGCTGATATTCTTGTTTTAGTAATGGTTTTAAATAGAAAGGAGAATTATTAATTCTACGTTCTATACCTTTGGAAAAAACATCCTGGTAATCCAGGGTTTTGGGGATATTCTCAAATTGGGAATATTCTGCTACACGCAGGAGTTGGCAAAAAATGTGATCAGGTTTATTTTCCCTTATCAGTTGCCTTATCTTATTGTGAATATTCTTATTATAAAAATAACCAACCTGAAATGGTTTATTATTGATAAAGGTTTTCAGCAGGTTTATAATTATACTGTAGCGTGAGAGTTTGAAAATATGTATTGACTTACAAAATGGTTTTAAGGCATCAATACTACTTTGTTGAAGGTTTTTGTTATCATTCAGGGAACATAAAATAATGTCATTATTTTCGGATAAATGTTTAATAAAATAATATGCACGTAACTTGTCTCCTTTTTCAAGAGGAAATGGGAACCTTGGTAATATGATAAATAGCTTCATCGCAGTAAAAGTAAAAAAAATACCAAATTATTTCATATTATCTGTCAATTTTTGATAAAAGGATATTAGGCTCTGAGTGATTTTGCTGTTGTTATGCTGATTTTGAATTAAGTCTTGTGCGTTTCTACCAATACCATTGCAGTAACTTTTATTGTTCAAACATTTTTCAATTGCTGAAAGAAACTCATCTCTTGAATTGGCTATCAGAATATTCTCATCTTCAGTATACATTATTCCGTCAGCTCCAATCTTTGTTGAAATGATGGTTTTCCCCAAAGCCATTCCCTCAATTATTTTTATTCTGATACCACTGCCGGAGAACAGAGGTACTATCATTATTGATTTAGAATTAATAAATTCATGTGCATTATCAACTTCACCCACAATTTCAACGTTCGGATATTTGCTGTTTAGCAGCCATCCGGGCATATGTCTGCCGGCTAAATACAATTTCAATTCAGGGTGATGAGAATGAATCTTTCCCCAAACTTTATCAAGAAACCACTTTATTCCATCCTGATTAGGTATCCAGTTCATCGATCCAATATGAAAAAAGCCCGGGAATTCACTTTCACCCGAAACATCTGTTAAATTGCTCAGATCAATCCCAAAGGCTATGGTGGTAACCGGAATTTTACACCCGGAATTCCTGAAGAAGTCGCTGTCTATTGAACTAATAGTAGCAATGCCGTCATATTTATTCATTACTGACATCTCATAATATTTTAAAGTATTGGTGAGATGTCGGAGATAGAGTTTTTTTAGAGGATTACGACAGCTATCGCTTATCCTTTTCCAGATAATATGTTCAATATTATGAGCCCGAAGCACAATTTTAGCATCGGAATATTCACGTATGATCTCAATATAAGGACTTATATAAAGCGTCTCAAGTTGAATAATATCAAACTTTTCGTTGCTAAGGATATTGATTAATTTCTTTTTGTAATCTTTAGAGATAAATCGCTCAACATGGTATGACCTTCCGGTAAAAAGATTAATAAAAGCCTGAAAAACTTTTATTTTCAAGTCGATATACACTGTTTCAAATCCTGTTTTTCTTAAATACTCCTCAGGGATTTTTTTAATCTCTACCGGGTACTTCCATGAATCTATGGTAAATACTTTTACCTGATGACCTTCTTTAATAAGCCCTTCAATGATGGCATTCATTGCAATGGGGCCTCCTTCTTTCGGAGGATAGGGCGATTTATTACATAGCAGCAATACCTTCATGGGTGGCGGTAATTAAAAGTGATACATTATTTTAAATTAGCTAAAGACTATATAAAGACTAAAAAATTAGTGGCAGTAGCAGTTTGTCTTTATTTTCACTTGTTTATTGATTATTGTATGTTGTTTATTGAATTTTTTATTTCAGTTCAACATGCAATATTCAACACTCAACATTCAATTTTCATTATTTCTGCATGTTCGACTTAGCAGTTTCAATGCTTTTATAAATTATAGCTATCAACTCTTCCGTTTCTTTCATAACTGGAGCTAATTTTATTTTATTTGGAATTAATGGCTTTCGTTCAATAATTTTTAAGCAAACTCGACTTTCTTTTAGTTCTTTTAGAATTATTTTCAGTTTATGAACAAAATCTTTTCTTGATTCTGCACCTTGCGCTTCTCCATAATTTAATGCAGGCGAACTACTACTTCTAATTAACTGCCCGGCTATATGAATTCCTAATTTTGAATTATCAATTTCATCAGCTACATTACTTACTCTTAGTGTAAAGTCAATAAACCTATCTTCCAGATCAAATTTTTTCATTTTCACTTGTTTATTGATTATTGTATGTTGTTTATTGAATGTTTTATTTCAGTTCAACATGCAATATTCAACACTCAACATTCAATTTTCATTATTTCTGCATGTTCGACTTAGCAGTTTCAATGCTTTTATAAATTATAGCTATCAACTCTTCCGTTTCTTTTATAACTGGAGCTAATTTTATTTTATTTGGAATTAATGGCTTTCGTTCAATAATTTTTAAGCAAACTCGACTTTCTTTTAGTTCTTTTAGAATTATTTTCAGTTTATGAACAAAATCTTTTCTTGATTCTGCACCTTGCGCTTCTCCATAATTTAATGCAGGCGAACTACTACTTCTAATTAACTGCCCGGCTATATGAATTCCTAATTTTGAATTATCAATTTCATCAGCTACATTACTTACTCTTAGTGTAAAGTCAATAAACCACTCTTCCAGATCAAATTTTTTCATTTTCACTTGTTTATTGATTATTGTATGTTGTTTATTGATTATTGTATGTTGTTTATTGATTATTGTATGTTGCTTATTGAATGTTTTATTTCAACGCCAGAATTAGTAAGCTTAGGTATTAAGACTTTACACTTTATTTTTCAAAAACAACTTTCTAATGAGTTTTCTCCAGCTATCTGCATCAAATAATGGAGAATCACTTGTGGCTTTAATTGTCAGGAATATTCCAATCGGTAAAAGAACTGCCGATGCAATCCACATACCCTTATAAGGTGGTAAAACTCCTTCGCGTGTAAATTTTTCGCCTGTGATACTCAGTATATGGAAAACAACAAAAAACAAAACTGAAATTACCATAGGTAGCCCAAGCCCGCCTTTTCGAATTATTGCCCCCAGAGGAGCACCAATGAAGAACAATACAAGGCATGCAAAAGACAAAGTGAATTTTCTATGCAATGCAATTTTGTGCTTTACAAGGACTCTTTTTTTATTTTTCAGATCCTTTTTGTGAAAGTCGATGTTTCTTTTTGTACCTCTTGAATTACTAAGTGCTTTATTGATGATCCTGCTTTGTTTTTTACTATCAATACCTGCAAGTAATTCAACAGCAGAGAAAGATGTATCATTTTTAGCTTGAAGTGTTTCAATGGAATCAGTTTTTGACAAAAAATTAAAACTATTAATAAATGACGCTATAAAATCCTCTTGCTTCTTATCGAGGGCCAAAGTGAGCGAGTCAACAGATTTTTCAAGTAATCTCAAATTAAGCATTTGGTAATTGTGTTTGAAAAGATCTTCATTAGTTCTTTTTAAGGCAAAAATAGAAAGATCAAACTTGCGGTACTCTTCCTTAAAATGTGTTCGTTGAAATGGTCTGGAAACTCTATATTCTCTATTATCCAGTTTGGTTTCATAATTCGTACCATCGTATAGTGTAAATATAAGATATCTTTCGTCGGGTGTAAGTACCATATTGCCGGTTTTGGCAATAGTGAGGCTTATACTTCCTTTTCTTTTGGTATGATCATATATCATTATATCTTTAAGAACTTTCCCATCCTTTTCTTTTTCCCCGATCTTTATTACAAATCCTTCAATTCCATTATAAAAAACTCCATCTTTAATATTCAGCGCAAGCTTTTGATGCCTTACATCATACAATATGGAATGAAATTTTAAATTCACCAGTGGTAATATGTTGGTTGAAAAATAAAATGCTCCAATACTGATGACAATAGATAATACTACTAAAGGTTTCATGGCTTTTCTGAAAGAAATACCTGCCGACTTCATGGCTACCAATTCATAATGTTCGCCAAGGTTTCCAAAAGTCATCAATGAGGATAATAAAATAGCCAGAGGCAATGCAAGCGGAATAAATGTCCATGATGCATAGAATAAAAGTTCAAGTATGATATACCACTCCAGACCTTTGCCAACAAGGTCATCAACATATTTCCAAATAAATTGCATTAGAAGAATGAATAATACAATAAAAAAGGTCATTAATAATGGACCGAGGTATGATTTTATTATTAAGTAATATATTTTTCTCACGCTGAAGAATAACGGATTTATTTTTACAAAGGTATAAAGAATCCGAATAAAGTGCCTTAAGTACTTTGAGTGCTTTGAGTACATTAAGTTAAGTAAAAACTAAGATTCTAAAAAATAACTTCAGGCACTCAAAGCACTCAAGAGACTCCAAGTACTTTTTATTACTTATATTTGTCCCATTAATAATAAAAGTATAGTTGTAATAAATGAAACTAACAGAGGTAAAAGACAAGAAGTCTAAAAAGGAATTCCTGGAGGTAGCCCGTATTATTTATAAAGATGATGATGTATGGGTATGTCCTCCTGACAAAACAATTGAGGGAATATTTGATCCTGCGAAAAACGTATTTTTTAGGAATGGGGGAGCATGTAGGTGGATATTGAAAGATGAAAAGGGGAAGCTGATAGGCAGGGTTGCAGCATTTATAAACAAGAATAAAGCATTCAATTTCGATCCTCCAACCGGAGGAATGGGATTTTTTGAATGTGTAAATGATAAAGATGCTGCTTTTATGCTTTTTGATAAATGTAAGGAATGGTTGTCAGAAAGAAAAATTGAAGCTATGGACGGCCCGATTAATTTTGCTGAAAACGATAATTTTTGGGGCTTATTGGTTGAGGGGTTCACTCACCCCAGTTATGGGATGAACTATAATTTCCCTTATTATAAAGATCTTTTTGAGGCTTATGGCTTTACCTCATATTTTGATCAAATATCGAATCATCTTAATCTAAGGGTTCCATTTCCTGAAAGATTCTGGAAAATTGCTGACTGGATAAGAAAGAAACCAGCTTACAAATATGAACATTTTACCTTTGCTAAAGCTGAAAAGTATATCATGGATCTTAAGCATATTTATGATACAACATGGGTTTTTCATGAAAATTTTACTCCAATAAATGCTGATGATTTAAGAGCTAGGTTGGAAAAAGTTAAACAAGCTATTGTGGAGGAATTTATCTGGTTTGTTTATCATGAAGAAGAACCTATTGCATTTTTATTTATGTTACCTGATGTTAACCAGATATTTAAACATTTAAATGGTTCAATGAATTTATGGGCCAAGCTGAAATTCTTATATTATAAATCCAGAAAGACAATGACACGGGCACGTATTGTAATTATGGGTGTTGTGCCAAATTTCCAGAAGTCAGGTGTTGAATCTGCTATATTCTGGCACCTGGATCAGGTATTAACAAAACAATATCCTGAGTATCACGAAGTGGAATTATCCTGGGTTGGTGACTTTAACCCCAAGATGAGGAAATTACATGAATCTGTTGGTGCTGTTTTTGCTAAAAAACATCTCACTTACAGAAAATATTTTGATGAAAATAGGCAGACAGACAGATCTGCTATTATCCCATTGGATACTAAGGAGACGTTTGTTAAGGGGGAAAAGTAGACAGTAACCAGTAGACAGTTTGGTGACTACCGACTGCCGACTTGTTAGAGAACAGAAATAAAGTTTTTTTATAAGCAAATAATTAATTAATTTTGTTGTCCTTAGTAATAAAATAAAATGTCTAATTAAAAAAAAATGTTATGCGAAAATTTTTACTTTTTGTTTTTGTTATGAGTTTTGTGGTTTCAGGAATAGCCCAAAACTCAAAGAGAAATTTAGAAGCCAGTGTTCAGACAAGTGATGATCAAAGTGTTTTTCAAAAACTTGCCGGGCAATATGAACAAATGGCTACACACATCTCACCTTATAAGCCTGTGAACCATACAACAAAGGGCACCGCAGCGATTAATAAGTATTATATTGGTTCCTCTGAGAATGTATATACATTGTTGGTTGAGCAACAAACTTGCTTAACTGCGGATGCAGCGAGCAATACCTTTATGTTTACACACAGGGCTGACCCGTCTGCAGGTATTGGTGTGAGCAATGCTGACATGGTTTCTTCACTTTCATGGGATGATGGTCAAACTTGGAAACCAAACATTGTTATTCAAAATGCTGAGAACAACAGGTATCCTTCAGGAGTGATATTTAATCCAAATGGTGCTCAAACAAATCCAATGGACATTTATACAGCATTTTCTGGTCCAGCCTGGGAAGGTACATTAGGAAATTCTGATTGGGTGAAAAATTTTTATTCAAGTGCAAAACTCGATAGTAGTGGTTTTAATGTTGAATATATTTATAACCCTACCGGAGAATTTGTTTTGATACGTTACGGAATGACTGCCTGTGATGATGGAACTGTTCATATTATGGGACCTAACTATGACTATGATGCCAGCGGGTATTTGACCTGGAGAAATTGTCTGGTAGCAAATGGGGTATGGAATGCAGGGACAAACACCTTCGACTGGAATGTTGTATCTATGGGCTCTCCAAATGATTTCATTACTGACATAGCAGATGGAGCTAAAGTAGGATCATGGAATATGATCTGGAATGAATCCGGAGATAAAGGATGGGTGTATTTTACAGGACGTGATAACAGACAAGACCAGTTTGGCTACCAACCCATTGCATATTCCAGTGTTGATCAGGGTGTTACCTGGCAGATAAAGGATTGGTATGATTTTAGTCAGGTTCAGGGTTTTTATGACTTTATGTGGAACCTTCGTGCAGATACTACAAAGATTGTCCCAACATTTAATTACTGGAATGATGGTGTTGTTGATGCCAATGGCGAGTTGCACATGATGCTGCTTGGTAGTGGTAAATATTCAACTCATCTTGATTCACTTAATTATTCTTATGTTTATGAACCTTATTTTCTTTGTGATGTCTATACCACTCCAACAGGCTGGGAAGCTGTGCTGATAGATACGATATGGAGTGAGCGTGTTCCTAGCGATCAGGGAATTTATGGTGATATTGGTTGGGATCACAGGATACTTGCCTCACGTACAACAGATGGAGAAAAGGTCTTCGTGTCATGGTCGGATACTGATACAACCTATCACGCAACGAATCGATTCCCTGATATTAAAGCCTGGGGCCTTGATGTAAACACCGGGGATCAAACAGATGTTGTTAACTTTACCAGGAATACAAGTTATGCGGCTAATAATTTCTTTCAATATATGTCAGATATTACTCTTTATAAAGATTGTAAATATTTTATTGGTATGACCACAGCAGATCTTGGTACAGATCCGGGTGATCCGGTAGGTCATTATTTCCTGGGTGGAGTGGAACTGGAATTTTATTGTGTAGTGGATGCTATGTTTACTGCACCGGATACTGTAGTTGTAAATAATACGGTAAACTTTACTGATGCATCCACAGGTAGCCCGACGTACTGGGAATGGGACTTTGGAGATGGAAATACTTCCACTACACAGAACCCTACACATACTTTTAATTTGACAGGTGGTGATACTATACAAACATATACAGTTAAATTAACTGCTGGTAATTTAGACTGCTGTACCACTTATGAAATGAATATTGTTGTTACTACAATTGGAATCAAAGAGATTAAGGCTAATATTGATATTGATATTTATCCAAACCCTGCTAAGAATGTACTGAATATTGTTACATCCAGGAATATTGATAATATAAGTATATATAATGCATATGGTCGATTGGTTGCTGAGCAATACGTTGGTGATAAACAATGCCAGATAAATACTTCTGATCTTACAACAGGTATGTATTTTATTCAAATCAATACCGAAGTTGGATATACGACACGAAAGATCAATATTGTTAAATAATGAATTAGGTAGAAGGTTGTAGGTGTAAGGTATAAGGAATTTTTATATAAATTAAAAATCGTATCTTTTACCTACAATATATAACGTATAAAACCCCGAATGCTTAGGTGTTCGGGGTTTTTTATGGCATCGGTGCTACTACAGTATGGATTTTATTTTTATTCAGGCTCCTGGCTGCACTCGGTTGTTTTTTTTGTCTTTGCATTCTTGGAGATAAATTAGGCCTGGGCTAATTCCGAAATGTTTTGATTTCAGAACAAGTTCTTAGTTTTCTATTGTCAACACTTTTACTAATCCGTTTTTTATTTCTTCAAGTATTATGTCTGACACCTTTCCAATCTTTTTAATACATCTTTCCTGTGAGATGGAACGGATCTGAAAACAATCAGCTGATGAAGGTTTTTTTAGTCCATTAATAGTGTTTGGGACAATTCTAATCATCCATGGAGCTCTTGCAAACTGATCTTTCCAATCTGTTACCGGAACAATAACTCTTAATGGTAGTTTTCCTAATGAATCGTCATTAACGATTATTGCGGGCCTTGTTTTTCGAATTTCAGCTCCAACAGTCGGGTTTAGATTTATTAACCAAATTTCACCTTGTTTCATAAAAGTCTTCAAAGTCAATATCTGTAAATATTGTTAATTCATGGTCGGTTTTGTAATTCGACACCAGTGCATCAGCTGATTTTCTCATCTCATTTTTGACTTCCTGTTGGCGTATCTGCTGAAGCGTCTTTTCAATCACAAAAATCCTTTTTTGGAGGGGTAATCGCTGTATCTCATTTATTATCTCAGTTGTCTTCATCTCTATAACTTTATCTGCAAAGATACATTAATTTTTCTTTCTCCTTTAGGGCTTAATGGTATTTATTTTTATTCAGGCTCCTGGCTGTACTCGGGTTTTATTTGTCTATGCATTCTCGGAGATAAAGTAGTCCTGGACTAGTCACTTTTTTTAATGAAATATACACATTATAAAAAATTGTATTATATTTGCATCCACATTATGGGGAATTATATTATTATAAATCATTTGTTTAATTAAAATTTAGTGAAATGAAAAAACTATTACTAATTGTATTAGCCTTAAGTATGGGCTTTTTAACTTACGCACAAAAGGGAAACAGATTGGATGCAGAGGTGCAGAAAACTGACCTGTCTCGCGCTCAGTTTGATGTTGCTGATCCGGGAGCATTTTCAATGATGAACCCTTACAAACCGGTAAATAATACCGTAAAGGGAACTGCTGCAATCGAGAAGTATCAAATTTCTTCTTCAGCAAATGTTTACACTTTGCTTGTTACTCAATCACATTGTTTAACAGCTGACCAGCCTAGTGGTGTTATAATGTTCACACACAGGGCTGACCCTTCAGCCGGACTGGGCACAAGTTCCGGTGATATCGTAACATCTCACTCAATTGATGGAGGAATGACATGGACTCAGAATATTGTGCTTCAAAATTCCGAAAACAATCGTTATCCTTCAGGAGTACTCTATAACCCATTAGGGGCAACGAGTGTTGATAGCCTTATGGCTGTATGGATGGGCCCTGCATGGCATGGACCTGCCGGTGGTGAAGTATGGGATCAAAACTATTTTGGAAATTCTACATTGAATGGCCTTATTGATTTCTCACAATATATTGATAATCCTGTTGGTGAAGAGGTATTGATCAGAATGGGCTTCTCAGCATGTGATGATGGATATGTTCATGTTATGGGGCCAAACTATGAATATAATGGAACAACACAATATATGGACTATAGAAACACAGAGGTGATGACAGGTGTTTTTAATATGGGAACAATGTCTTTTGACTGGACAAAATCAGTTGCTACTGCAGATTTCTTTGTGAATGATGCTACTGATGGTGACAAGGTTGGTTCATACAATATGCAATGGTCACAGGATGGAAATATAGGTTGGATCTATTACACAGCCCGTGATAACAGAAACGATCAGTTTGCATATCAGCCAATTGCTTATTATAGTACTGACAAAGGAGCTACATGGACTGTAAAACCTTTCTTCGATTTTGGAACAATTCTGGCCATTGATACAAATTTCTGGTCACTCCGTTATTTTCCTAGTGATCCTGACAAGGTTGTTCCTACCTTCTATTACTGGAACGATGGTGTTGTGGATGCAAACGGACAATTACACATTTTTCTTCAAGGACAAGGCAAATATTCCCTACATCCTGACTCACTCAACTATTCCTATCTTTACGAACCCGACTTTTTGATTGACTTACATACTACAATGACCGGCTGGGATGCTGTGATCATTGACACCGTCTATGCAGGAATAGTTCCTTCCGATAATTCAGATTTTGGTGATGTCGGCTGGACAAACAGAACTCAGGCATCCCGCACAAAAGAAGGAGACAGAGTTTTTGTTGTGTGGTCTGATACCGATACCTCATATAATGATCTAAACAAATTTCCTGATATTATAGGATGGGGAATGGATGTTAATACAGGGGAGAAAACTGATGTTGTTAACTTTACTCGAGGAACATTTTTTTCTGCAAATAACTTCTTCCAGTATGTTTCAAATATTACATTGAGAAATGGTTGTGAATATAGATATACTATACCTGTTTCTACTGCTGATCTTGGATTGTCTCCTGATGATCCCGTTGGCCATTATTATTTAGACGGTATTGAATTGGAGTTTTATTGTGAAGTGGATGCTATGTTTACAGCACCTGATACTGTTCTTGCAGATAACCCAGTGAATTTTACTGATGCCTCAACGGGTAGTCCAAGTAATTGGGAATGGGTTTTTGGTGATGGAAATACATCAACATTGCAGAATCCAACACATACTTATAATCTGACAGGTGGTGATACTATACATACATATACAGTTATCTTAACTGCCGGTAACGGAACATGTTGTACATTATTTGAACAAAAAATTGTTGTTGTTCAATCCATTGGCATTAAAGAAATAGAAGCCAATATCGCTATTGATATTTATCCAAACCCTGCAAAGGATGTTTTAAACATCAGTACTACTGAAAATATTGAGAGTATTAAGATATTCAATGCTTTTGGACGTTTGGTTGCTGAGCAAATAGTTAACGATAATCTCGTAAAAATTAATACCTCTGACTTTACTCCAGGTATGTATTTTGTTCAAATCAATACTGAAGTTGGATTTGCTACAAGAAAGATCAATATTATTGAGTAATGAATTAGGTAGAAGGTTGTAGGTGTAAGGTATAAGGAATTTTTCCATAAATTAATATCGTACCTTTACCTACAATATAACTTATAAAACCCCGGGTGCTTGTGTGTTCGGGGTTTTTTTATGCTTGTAAGAATAGAACACTGATGACACGGATTGAACTGATCTTCACGGATTTGATTTGTGTAAATTCGTTGCATTCGCGTTATCCGTGTTCTATTGTTTTAATTAACTAAATATTCCTATTTTTGAAATTTATTATTTATTTGAATTTTGGAATTTGATTTTTGTGATTTTTACATATTATGCCTTATAAAAACCTACAACACTTCATCCACCACCTTGAACAACAAGGCGAGCTGATTCGCATAAAGGAATATGTTTCCCCTCACCTCGAAATCACCGAGATTACCGACAGGGTTTCCAAAAATGGAGGGAAAGCACTTTTATTTGAAAACACAGGATTTGATTTCCCTGTCCTGATAAATGCTTTTGGATCGGAAAAAAGAATGAGTGCTGCCATTGGAGTGAATGATCTGGATGAAGTTGGTAAAACAATGGAGGATATATTTTCCAGATTAGTTTCACCTCAACAAGGTTTCTTTAACAAGCTCAAACTAATACCTCTCTTGAAACAATTTTCAGGGCTGATGCCGAAAGATGTGAAAGGAAAGGGAGAATGCCAGCAGATAATAATGAAGGAAGCTGATCTTTATAAACTTCCTGTGTTGACATGCTGGCCTGAGGATGGAGGTCCTTTTATAACATTACCTGTTGTTCATACTATTGACCCTATCAACGGAATAAGAAATGTTGGTATGTACCGCATGCAGGTATTTGAAAAGAATCTTACAGGCATGCACTGGCATCTCCATAAAAATTCAGCACGTCATTACAATGAGTATAAAAAGCTTGGTAAAAGGATGCCTGTGTCAGTTACACTCGGTGGAGATCCCGCATATACCTATGCCGCAACTGCACCTTTGCCGGATAATGTTGATGAATATATTCTTGCGGGTTTTCTTCGTGATAAAAGAGTGGAGCTTGTTAAATGTATTACAAATGACATAAGGGTTCCAGCTGATGTTGACTTTGTTATTGAAGGATATGTCGACCCTATGGAAGATCTGATCCTTGAAGGGCCTTTCGGTGATCATACAGGTTTTTATTCTCTGGCAGATCATTATCCGAAATTCCATGTTACATGTATTACACATAGGAAAAATGCTGTTTACCCGGCAACAATAGTCGGAACTCCTCCACAGGAAGATGTATGGATAGGAATGGCTACGGAAAGAATATTTTTAAGCCCCATCAAAATGACCCTGATACCCGAAATTGTGGATATGCATATGCCGGCTGAGGGTGTTTTTCATAATATCGTAATCGTGAAAATAAACAAATCATTTTCCGGACAGGGAGTAAAGGTGTTAAACTCATTATGGGGAGCCGGGCAGATGATGTTTAATAAGATCATGATCGTTGTTGATGAAGATATTGACATTCACAATTATGAAGAAGTAGCAAGAGTGATCAGTGAAAATGTTGATCCGGATGAACATATAAGTATTATTAAGGGGCCTTTAGACGTACTAGACCATTCCAGCAGGAGGATGGGTTATGGAAGTAAACTGGGAATTGATGCAACATCAAAATATCCGGAAGAGGTTTATTATCAAAAAAAAGAAAATAAAGAAATCAAAATAGAAAAAGAAAAGATACTTAAGACTCATCAGGAAATCATTGGTCTTAATGACAAGCTTGCTTTAGACGGATTATCTATACTTGTCATTTCAATTAATAAAAATAAAAAGGAACATATCAAGCAACTTAACCAAAGTCTGCTTGAGGAAGGTCTGGTAGAAAATATAAGCTTTATCATTTATGTTGATGAAAATATTGACACCTCTGATGTAAGCCTCGTAGTATGGTATGCAGCTAATAATATTGAACCTGAACGTGATTGTTATACTTTTAAATATCAAGGTAATAATCCAGGGATAGCATTAGATGGCACCAGGAAAACAAAAGCTTTCGATGGCTTTGAACGTGACTGGCCTAACGTAATTGTATCTGATGATGAGACAATAAAAAGCATAGATGAAAAGTGGGAGAAACTTGGTCTTGGTGAGTTTATCAAATCACCTTCGTTGAAATATAAAGAACAACTGCATGGAGATGGAGCAGTTGTACAAGAGTAACAGATATTTGTTGCCACATACGGCGCTAAGTCACAATGTTTTTTTCTTTGAAATTACAAACATATAAGTCGCTAAGGCACAAAGGATCACTAGACACCCTTAACTTAGTATTTTTTCTTTGTGAATTCTTAGTGTCTTTGAGTCTTAGTGGCAAAAAATGCTGGTTTAAATTACTACTTCCATTTATATCATAAAAAAACTATTTTTGCAAATTAAAAATACTGCAGCTGCTAATGCAACTGCCACTTATTAACAGCTTATGGAAAAATTACAGAAAACGGTATCCTTTTTAAAGGAGAAGGGAATAGAATCCCCGCAAATAGGAATAGTCTTGGGCACAGGCCTTGGAAAACTCGTTGATGAAATAGATATTGATATCATATTAGATTATGCCGACATTCCGAATTTCCCTGTTTCAACTGTTGAATTTCATAAGGGGAAACTTATTTATGGGAATTTGAGAGGAAAGAAAGTTCTTGTTATGCAAGGGCGTTTTCATTATTATGAAGATTATACTTTACAGCAAATAACATTTTCAATAAGAGTAATGAAATTATTGGGGATTGACTATCTCTTATTATCTAATGCATGTGGGGCTATGAATCTTGATTTCAAGAAGGGATCATTGATGCTTATTGAGGATCATATTAACCTTCTGCCGGGTTCTCCGCTTATCGGTGAAAATTATGATGAGTTAGGCCCTCGCTTTGTTGATATGAGTGAGCCCTATTCAAAAGGCTTAAACAAAAAACTTATGAATATCGCTCAGCAGAAGAACATTGAATTGAATAAGGGGGTTTATGTTGCCGTAGCGGGCCCAAACCTCGAAACCCGTGCTGAATACAAGTATTTGTATAGCATTGGTGCTGATGTTGTTGGTATGTCAACTGTGCCTGAAGTAATTGTAGCCAATCATATGAGTTTGCCTTGTGCAGCTATTTCAGTTGTTACTGATGTATGTGATCCAAATAATCTTGCACCAATTGATGTACCTGATGTTCTTAAAACAGCTGCCAAAGCTGAAGGAAAACTGATAGAAATATACTCTGATCTGATTGCTGAGCTTTAACAGTATTCTTGTTTATAATTTTAGTCATTTTAGTCACTCGAAACTCTAGTCACATTGATATGAAAGTAATAGGTGTTACCGGAACAATCGGCGCAGGTAAAGGAACTATAGTAGATTATCTTGTTTTACAGAAGGGATATGAGCATTATTCTGTACGCTCATTTATTAAGGAAGAAATAAAAGCCAGGAATATGCCTTTAAACAGGGATAGCATGGTTGTAGTTGCAAATGATCTAAGGGCAAAGAATTCATCGTCATATATTACAGATCAACTTTATAATAAGGCAAAAAGTTCCGGAGGGGATTGTGTTATTGAAAGCATCCGTACACCCGGAGAAATATTTTCACTCAGAGAAAAAGGAGATTTTTTTCTTATTGCTATTGATGCTGACCCCCGAATAAGATATGAAAGGATAATGAAACGTGGATCGGAAACTGATCAGATTACATTTGAAACCTTTATTGATAATGAACAACGTGAGATGACATCTGATGATCCAAATAATCAAAACCTGAAGAGATGCATTGAAATGGCGGATGTTTGTTTTATGAATAATGGTGATATTAACGACCTTTACAATAAAGTTGAAAAATATCTAAAAGAAATGCCACAAAAACACTAAAACACAAATTTTCAATAAAAAGAAATGTTATCTTGTACGTTTGTGGGGTTTAGTGTTTTAGTACTTTAGTGGCGAAAAAAAAGTTTATATGAAGACTAGAAAATATATACGCCCCAGCTGGGATGAGTACTTCATGGAAGTTGCGAATACCATTGCCAAAAGGGCTACATGCGACAGAGGAAGGAGTGGATGTGTAATTGCACGGAACCGGCAAATATTAGTTACTGGCTATGTAGGGTCTCCAAGAAACCTGCCTCATTGTGACGATGTTGGGCATTTATTAAAAAAAGTTACTCATGAAAATGGGCAGGTATCTACTCACTGTGTCAGGACTGTACATGCTGAGCAAAATGCAATTTGTCAGGCTGCAAAACTGGGAATTGCCCTGGAAGGGTCTACATTATACTGTAGAATGACACCTTGTAGAACATGTGCTATGCTTATTATCAATTGCGGAATTGAAAGAGTGGTTTGTGAGAAAAAGTATCATTCATCTGATGAATCAGAGGAAATGTTTAAACAGGCAGGTATAATCATGGATTATGTTTCTGAAGAAATTATGAGGTATGAAAACCAATAGCACTAAAGGTGCATGAATCACCTCTTCACTATGTATTTAGGGATTCATATTAATAGATTACACACCCTTGGTGCTTATTTATTTTCGGTATTTTATCATCATGGCCTTACAGCCATTTCTGACGATTCTCTCCCCTTCGGGGCTAAAATTATTTGTTGAAACAACGATACATCCAGATAGATAAACATGAAATTTAATACCATAGCACCAAAAGTGCATGAATCAACAGACCTGAGTGAAGCTCTGGGATAATGGTTTAAATAAATACCATAGCACCAAAAGTGCATGAATCAACAGGCCTGAGTGAAGCTCTGGGATAATGGTTTAAATAAATACCATAGCACCAAAGGTGCATGAATCAACAGTCCTGAGTGAAGCTCTGGATAATGGTTTAAATAAATACCATAGTACCAAAGGTGCATGAATCAACAGTCCTGAGTGAAGCTCCGGGATAATGGTTTAAATAAATACCATAGCACCAAAGGTGCATGAATCAACAGTCCTGAGTGAAGCTCTGGGATAATGGTTTAAATAAATACCATAGCACCAAAGGTGCATGAATCAACAGTCCTGAGTGAAGCTCTGGATAATGGTTTAAATAAATACCATAGCACCAAAGGTGCATGAATCAACAGACCTGAGTGAAGCTCCGGGATAATGGTTTAAATAAATACCATAGCACCAAAGGTGCATGAATCAACAGACCTGAGTGAAGCTCCGGGATAATGGTTTAAATAAA
>Ga0222666_1000371_pt1 | contig 26605 bp, 24 predicted proteins | sample AntAcemetagen655_FD_181710 | JGI IMG/M metagenome (GOLD analysis project Ga0222666, IMG submission 181710) | Saline water microbial communities from Ace Lake, Antarctica - #655 | ecosystem: Environmental > Aquatic > Non-marine Saline and Alkaline > Saline | place: Antarctica: Ace Lake...
GTCATCAGCGAAGATTTTGTGGTGGACAAAATGGACTGCGAGGGCTGCGGCGTCTGTTATTATTTCTGTCCTGAAAAGGCCATAGAGTTCCCCATTAACACGTGCGGTGAGTGGTTTATTTCCGACACACGTTTCGGTCCCATGGCCCATGCAAGCCTGGGCATTGCCGAAGAGAACTCCGGGAAACTAGTATCTCTCATTCGCAAGGAAGGAAGAGAACTGGCTGAAAAAAAGAACTTGGATTTACTGCTTACGGACGGCCCTCCCGGTGTGGGGTGCCCGGTAATCGCATCCCTGGGCGGCGCATCAGCCGTCTTGATCGTAGCCGAACCCACGGTTTCGGGCAAACATGATATGGAAAGGGTGACGGAGCTGGCCGAATTTTTCAAGGTTCCTGCCATGCTCTGCGTTAATAAATTCGATATCAACCCCGACATGGGAAAGGCCATTGAGGCCTTTGCGAAAGAAAAGAATGTAAGGGTAATGGGCCGCGTTCCCTTTGATCCTGCCTTTACCCACGCCATGGTTGAAGGAAAAACCATTGTTGAATTTGACGAACAGGGGCAAGGTTCCCAGGCTGTTAAAGCCATATGGGAGGACCTGTCAAAAAGTCTTGAAAATTGATCCATGAAGATTTTCAGGTGTTAACCCCGAATAAAAAGGAGGGACTGACAATGCCGAGAGGAGATGGAACAGGGCCGGGAGGCCAGGGCGCCGGAACAGGTCGCGGAATGGGCAGAGGTCAAGGCGGGCAAGGCAGAGGCGGCAGCGGGGCCGGGCCGGGCGGAAACTGCGTCTGCCCCGATTGCGGAGAAAAGGCGCCCCACCAGATGGGAACACCCTGCTACGACCAGCAGTGTCCCAAGTGTGGGGCATCCATGACGCGGGAATAGGACCGGTTTGAAGCCAATTGAAGCATTTCTTTGAAAGGCCTTCAGAAGATTTGATGCGGGGTTCTTTACTATTGGAACATTTCCTGATAAGAAGGGTCTCGATTCCGCCGAATTCCGGGCAAGGGTAGTAAAACCCCCGGGGCGGAAACCATTACCGTAAAGAAAGGATGAAACAATGGCATCAAAAGACAAGGAATCAAGGTTGGCTCAAATGGGCTACTGGGAAGGACAGTTGAGCGAGAGTCTCGCCCAGTTGGCTGAAAAAGGCGTTGCACCTGAAAAAATCGCCAAGGACACGGAAATCAAAAAAATCCGCGCCAAAATAAGGGAAACCCGCGATCGGCTTGTGGCCATCGAGGAAAAAGAAAAAAAACTGGAGGAAATGGTCAAAGCCAGGGCTGAAAAAGCGGCAAATCCCAAGAAATCCAAAAAGAAGCAAGAGGAAGAACAAGCTGCTGAAAGCAAACGTCAGCAGAAAAAAAAGAAGAAAAAAGAGAAGAAAAGCAAGGATTAATGGGCGACTGGAATCTCCAGGCCCATTTCAAAACGCTCGGTTTCAGCCCCGTCCATTTTCATCAGGGATTCGGGGCTGAATTTTAATTGGCGAAACAGCTTTTCTTCGACCTGGCCACATAGTCTGAAATTTAATTTAATTTTCCGGCAGAGTTCTTCCTGATCTCGTCCGTAGCGTTTGAGGATATAGTCCTCCCGCTCTTTAAGGGTAACGATCCTGTCGTGGTTAACCCGTTTATCCGCATAAAAAACCACTTCCTTTTCAGAATTGGCACCATTCATACGATAGTCCTTCAATCTGACGTGTTCCGCCACAATAGGGGCAATTTCATCAAACCCGTTTTCAATGCAGATCTGTTCTCCAATTTTCGCATGGTCCCGTCCGGAATTCAATGATGGCGTTTTGCCGATATCATGCAGCAATGCACCGACCGTTGTTTTTGAAACAGATATGTCCGGATTCACCTCCCTGAGCCCCCGGGCAATCATGCGGGCCACCCTGGCCACAACAACCGAATGGGCTTTGATATTGGCAAGCATGTGATATTTATCCATGAAGCAGTAGCACTCTTTGATTGATGGAATCATTGTTTCTTCCCTTGAATTCTTTCGACCCGACACCAAATCCCTTAACCACGGACATGATACCTACCAGGTTTTAAAAGACCATTCAAGAAAAAATCCCACAATACAAAACCACAGGAAAATAGCCCATCCTGAAGCACCAATGGAGTATTGACAAACCCTATGGTTTTGTTTAAGTTCAGAAAAAATCAAGCTGCGATGCGTGCGGTTTTTGGCGATACACTTCATGAATGGGGAGATCGAAAACCACGAAAGGAGTTCAGCTATTTCTGATTTTTCTCAAAATAACAGCAAGGTCACGTCTTTTCATATTCTCCGGCAGGACAGAGAACATCTGAGGAAACAGCTGACGCTTCACTCCAGGTGGAAAAAAACAGTCCTGATTCTGCCGCTTCTGGCCAGCGAATACACTGATCCGGCCAACCACCCGGTATTTGAAAATATTCTGTCTCAACTCAAAGATATCAACTATGTCTCCGAGATCATCTTTGGCCTTGACCGGGCCACGGAAGAGGAGGCATTGCTGCTGCGGGATCTCATCAATAATTTTGGGATCCAAAATTACACGATTCAGTGGAATGATGGTCCGGGGTTCCGAAACATATACGAAAAGCTCAACGAGGCAGGATTCAATATCAGCGAACCGGGCAAAGGGAAAAACATGTTTCTGAGCTTCGGGATCGCCATGGCCCTGGGCGCAGAAACCATCGGCCTCATCGACGCGGACATTCGAACCTTTAAGCGGGTTCAGCTGGACCGACTCTTTTATCCGGTCGTGGCCCTCAATTATGATTTTTCCAAGGCCTATTATTCCAGAATTAAGGATAACCAGATCTACGGTCGGGTTAAAAGGCTTCTGCTTGATCCCCTTCTCATCGCACTAAAACGAAAATTCGGCGAGTCCAAAGACCAGAAGATGCTGAACCTCATCGACTTTCTTCTAAGTTTCAAATATCAACTCAGTGGTGAGGTGGCCTTTCATGTGGACCTGTTGAAAAAAATGCGGTTTGCCACCAACTGGGGTGTGGAGATCTTCACCCTCATTGAAGTGTATCGAAAATCTTCAGCCCCGGCGCAGGTCATGTTCACCAAAGATCCTTTCGATCATAAACATCAGGATATTTCGAGCCAAGACCGCACAAAAGGCCTTAACCGAATGGCCATTGACATCGTCACAACCCTGATGAATGCCTTGATTATTGAAGAGGGGCTGGAAATCTCCGATACCTTTTTCAGGGACCTGACGGTCACTTACCAGGCCGTGGCGGAAGAACAGGTCAAAAAGTATTCAGATGACGCGGATTTCAGCGGCCTCACTTACGACCGCGATAAAGAAGAATTTTTGATCAAGGAAGTTTTCACCCATTCCATCCTTGAAGCCGGGGATATGCTCACCTCCCCTTACCGCATGACGGAGAAATTCTTGAGGTTTGTCAATTCCCACAATGAATTCGGCGAATTTCTCAAAAACGGGCTGGCCCAGGCCATCCTGGCAGTGGAACATAAAACCGAAAAACAGCTCTTTGAAACCCCGCAAACGGTTTCCTGGGAACGGGTGAGCAATAAACTGCCGACCATTTTTTACGATCTGATTGAAGTGGTGGAAAGTGAGAAAAGACGTTTTTCCTAACGCGGGAACGGAACAATTCATGGTTGATTCTTTTTTCACCCGGAATTCATCTCCGCCATCCCATCTGGTTTTTACCGATCTGGACGGCACCCTGCTGGATCACCATACCTACGGTTGGAAAGAGGCCCTTGCAGCGCTTGAACATTGTCGAAAAAAAGGGGTACCGGTGATCCTGGTCTCCAGTAAAACCAGGGCTGAAATGGATGTATTGCGTCGTGAATTGAATCTTTCAGCGCCCTTTGTATCTGAAAATGGCGGGGGCGTATTCTTTCCCCGGGAAACCTTCAAGGTTGCACCGGCCGATTCTTTTCCGTCGGAAATCAAAGGCCAAGAGAGATCGGAAGGCCTTTGGCAGTGGTCTTTGGGCGTTCCCTACGCCCATTTGATTCGCGCATTGCGCCATATGCGGAAAAGCCTGGGGTGGTCCCTGAAGGGGTTTTCCGACATGGATGTTGCCGAAATTTCCCGACTGACGGGTCTTACTGAAGCGTCCGCCTGTCTTGCTGCCATGCGGGAATATGATGAACCTTTTATTTTTGAAGGAGAGGCGCCTGACGATCTGAGGCCGCTTCATGAAAGCGCCGCCGAAAGAGGACTGATGGTCGTCTCAGGGGGTCGCTTTCACCACCTGATGGGCAACCACCACAAAGGAAAGGCCATGGCACGAATTGCGTCCTGGTACAATATGCAATACCATTCAAAGGGGAAACCCGACCCTATCCCCACCATCGCCCTGGGTGACAGTCCAAATGATTTTCCCATGCTGTTGCGTGCCGATTTTCCGGTACTGATTCTTTCAGAACATCATTTTCCAGATCTTGAAAAGAAAATCCCAAATCTCGAAACAACAAAATATCCAGGTCCAAAAGGCTGGAACGCAGCCGTTTTGAATATTTTAAGCACAAGCAAGGAGAAGGCCCATGCCTGATAGCTTTGAAAAGGAAATAAATCCGGAAAACATCAAAAAAGCGGAAATGGTGGTCTGCATCCCTTCCTACAAAGAAGCAGACGCCATCAGTTATCCCACCACCCATGCCGACAAAGGGCTGCAGAAATATTTCAGCGAGGTTGACGCCGTCATCATCAATTGTGACAACAACTCGCCGGATCATACCCGGGAAGCCTTTCTGGAGACGCCGACCCAAGCACCTAAAATTTATCTTTCCACCGAACCGGGCCTTAAGGGAAAAGGGAATAACTTCAAAAACCTGTTTCAAAAGGTGGTGGACCTTAAAGCCAAGGCCGTGGTGGTGGTGGACGCTGATCTCAAGAGCATCACCCCCGAGTGGATCAAACACCTGGGGGAACCCCTCTTCAGTGGGTTTACCTATGTAGCCCCCCTGTATATCCGGCACAAATATGATGGCACCATTACCAACGGCATTGCCTACCCCATGACCAGGTCTCTCTACGGCAGACGGGTCCGTCAACCCATCGGCGGGGATTTCGGGTTCAGCGGAGAACTGGCGCCATTATATCTTGAAAGCAAGACCTGGAACGAGGCGGTGGCCAATTTCGGAATCGATATCTGGATGACAACACTTGCCATGAACAACAAGGCCCAGATTTGCCAGGCCTTCATGGGAAGGCCCAAAATTCACCGCACCAAGGATCCCGGTAGCGACCTGGGACCCATGTTTCGTCAGGTTGTGGGGACCATCTTTTCCCTGATGAAAGAGTTTTCGCCCTACTGGCTCAAGGTTAAATACAGCCGCCCCACCGCCATTTACGGGTTCGGTCTGGGCGAAACGGAAATGCCGCCTGAAGTATCCGTAAACCGGGAAAATCTGCTGAATCAGTTTCATGCAGGCTTTGACAAATACAGTGATATATGGGAGAGGATCCTCACACCGGATGTTTACAGGAAACTCCTGGAGATCAAAGACATGAGACAACAGGAGTTCAGCTTTCCCACCGATCTGTGGGCCCGTCTGCTTTTTGACACAGCCGCTTCATACGGGGAAGTGGGCATTGAAGAGGATGCGACCATGGATTCCCTGATCCCCCTCTATTTCGGCCGCACCCTTTCTTTTGTCATCAGGACGGAAAAAATGTCCATGCAACAGGCGGAAGAAGCCATTGAAGATGACTGCGCCACCTTTGAGACGGCGAAACCCTATCTCCTTCAACGGTGGCAGGAACGGCATGGTTAACGAACCAGCAGCAGCCTCACGTCCATAACATTGGTATTGGTGGGACCGGTCATGAGAAGATCCTCGGTTTTTTCAAAAAAGTGGTAGGCATCATTGTTATTCAAGAAATCAACGGCCGACAACCCCATTTTCCCGCCCCGTTCCACCGTATAGGGGTCCACGACGGCTCCCGCCGCATCCGTGGGGCCGTCATTTCCGTCAGTCCCCCCGCTTAAAACAACCATTTTTTCGGGAAGTCCGGCTATTTCAACGGCCGATGCCAGACAAAACTCCTGATTCCGGCCCCCCAACCCCTTACCCCGAATGGTCACGGTGGTTTCTCCCCCTGAAATAATACAAGCGGGTTTTTGGGTGGGCCTGCCACTTCGGCATATCTCTCGCAAAATAGCACAGTGTACCCGGGCCACGTCCCTGGTTTCCCCCTCAATCAAAGATGAGAGGATCACGGTGTCATATCCCAACTCCCTGGCCTTTTTCTCTGCCGCTTCAAGGGCCAGGATATTGCTGCCCACAATGATGTTAGATACGCCAAGAAAAACCGGATCGCCTGCTTTGGGGGTATCGGGAATCCGGCCCTTTGAACCATCCTCCAAACGCCGAACGATACTGCCGGGAACGTCTTTTAAATCATATTTTCGCAAGATTCCCAGAGCGTCTTCAAAGGTGGAAGAATCCGGCACAAAAGGGCCTGAGGCAATAACGTCCATTTTGTCCCCCACCACATCAGACAACATCAGGTTGACCACGGTTGCCGGGAAGGCGGCGCGGGCCATCTGCCCTCCTTTGGCAGCGGATATGTGCTTCCTGACAGCGTTGATTTCGTCAATGCTGGCGCCGCAATCCAGCAGCATGCCGGTTACAGCCTGTTTCTCTCGAAGACTGATCCCCTGGGCCGGCTGGCAAAGGAGCGCCGACCCGCCGCCGGATATAAGTGAAATGATGAGGTCCTTGTCACTGGCCTTTGTCAGGAAGTCCATAATGGCTTCAGTTCCCTTGACCCCATTTTCATCGGGCAGGGGATGGCCGGCTTCAACGGTCCGGGTCACCTGCAGCTTATCCGTAAATCCATATTTCACGTTGATCAGTCCTTTGTGTATTCTATCTCCCAGAAGCGCTTCCATGGCCCTGGCCATGGGTGCGGTGGCCTTCCCCCCACCCACGAGGGAGACGCGGTCAAATTGTTTCAGGTCAATCGTGTTCCGGTCCTCTCCATCTTTACCCAGAATGAGCCGGTCGTTTTCGATCCGCACAAAGTTTTTCACGGCCCCGTAGGGATTCACAGGGCGTAATGATTCCCTGAATATGGCTTTGGCTTCGGTGCGTATCCGTTTTAAGAGGTATTCATCCATTTTTTTCTCCTCATGTTCAATTTTGTGTGCGTGGAATCGAGTCGGGGAAAAGTGTACCTCATTTTATTTCGAAAGAAAAGTCTTTGACCGTTCCGAATACTGAAGGCCCGGTTTTCAACTTGACATGGAGGTTCCATTTTATCTAATATCCGGCAGTCCAATTTCAGTTAAAATGAAACCTCCGATCTTTTGGCAGAACAATCCAGGGACCGTTTCAAATTTCACGACAATACATCATTAAGAAGACCAACCCGCAGATTAAAAAAGGAGCCTCGTATGCCGAAGCGCGACGACATCAACAAGGTAATGATCATCAGTTCCGGACCCATCATCATCGGGCAGGCCTGTGAATTTGACTATTCCGGCACCCAGGCCTGCAAGGCCCTTCGGAAACTGGGCTATGAAATCGTACTGGCCAATTCGAACCCCGCCACCATTATGACGGACCCCGGTATGGCGGAAGCGACCTACATCGAGGCCCTCAATCTAGAAACCATGACCGAAATTATCGAAAAAGAGCGGCCGGATGCACTGCTCCCCAATCTTGGCGGCCAGACCGGCCTCAATCTTTCTTCGGCACTGGCGGAAGCTGGCGTTCTGGAAAAATACGGCGTCAAAATCATCGGTGTGGAAGTTGATGCCATCAAACGGGGCGAAGATCGGATCGCCTTCAAGGCCACCATGGACAAGCTGAACATTGAAATGCCCGAAAGTGAGCCCGCTTTCAGTGTTGAAGAAGCGGAAAAAATCGCTGACCAGCTGGGCTATCCCGTCGTAATCCGGCCGGCCTACACCATGGGCGGCACCGGTGGTGGGCTGGTTTACAATGTGGAAGAACTTCGAATAATCGCCGCCCGAGGCATTTCCGCCAGTTTTGTGAATCAGATTCTGGTAGAAGAATCCGTGCTGGGCTGGGAGGAACTTGAACTTGAAGTGGTCCGGGACGCCAAAAACCAGAAGATCACCGTCTGCTTTATCGAAAATGTTGATGCCATGGGCGTGCACACGGGAGACTCCTACTGTACGGCCCCTATGCTGACCATCGATCCGGAACTTCAGAAAAAACTCCAGAAATATTCCTATGATATTGTTGATGCCATCAAGGTCATCGGCGGCACCAACATTCAATTCGCCCACGACCCCAAAACCGGACGCGTCGTGGTCATCGAAATCAACCCGAGGACAAGCCGTTCCTCAGCCCTTGCCTCAAAGGCCACCGGTTTTCCCATTGCCCTGGTATCCGCCATGCTGGCCGGCGGCCTGACCCTGGATGAAATTCCCTACTGGCGAGAAGGGACCCTGGAGAAATATACCCCATGGGGAGATTACGTGGTGGTGAAATTCGCCCGTTGGGCCTTTGAAAAATTTGTGGGCTCCGAGGACAAACTGGGCACACAGATGCGTGCCGTGGGTGAAGTCATGAGTATCGGCAAAAACTATAAAGAGGCATTTCAAAAAGCCATCCGTTCTCTGGAAAACGGCCGCTACGGGCTGGGCTTTGCCAAGGACTTCCACGAAAAATCCCTGGAAGACCTCATGGACCTTCTCTCCGAAGCCACCAGTGAGCGCCAGTTTATGATGTATGAAGCCCTGAGAAAAGGGGCCGGTGTGGAGGACCTTCACCGGAAAACCCATATCAAACAATGGTTTATTGAACAGATGAAGGAACTGGTGACGCTGGAGGAAAAGATTCTTGCCCATAAAGGCAAAAATCTACCGGATGCGCTTTTGATACAGGCTAAAAAGGACGGTTTTTCAGATCGGTATTTGTCTCAAATTCTGGCGGTGCCTGAAAAAGAGATCCGGGAAAAAAGGATCAGCCTGGAGGTGGTGGAGGGCTGGGAACCGGTCCCCGTCAGCGGCGTTGAAAATGCGGCCTATTATTTCTCAACCTACAACGCCCCCGATCAGGTGGATTCCAGCGACCGGCAGAAGATCATGGTGCTGGGGGGCGGCCCCAACCGGATCGGTCAGGGCATCGAATTTGATTACTGCTGCGTGCATGCCGCATTTTCCATTAAGGACGAAGGGTTCGAATCCATCATGGTCAACTGCAACCCGGAAACCGTATCCACGGACTACGATACCTCCGACAAACTCTACTTTGAACCTCTGACTGTTGAAGATGTGCTCAGCATATACGAAAAAGAAAAGCCGGAAGGGGTAATTGTTCAATTCGGCGGCCAGACGCCCTTGAACATTGCCAGTGAGCTGGCCGAAGCAGGCGTTAAAATTATCGGCACATCGCCGGAAGCCATCAATCTTGCCGAAGATCGTGATCAGTTCAGGATCATGATGCGCAAACTGGGTATACCGCAGCCCGAGTCGGGCATGGCCAGCAACCTGGAAGAGGCCCTTGAAATTGCGGACCGTATCGCTTATCCGCTCATGGTCAGGCCAAGTTACGTGCTGGGGGGCCGGGGAATGGAAGTGGTTCACGATGAGGAAATGCTCAAGCACTACGTGGCCGCCGCCGTTGACGTGAGCCCTGAACGGCCCATCCTGATCGACAAATTCCTGGAAAATGCCATCGAAGCCGAGGCCGATGCCATCAGTGATGGCATCGATGCCTATGTTCCGGCGGTCATGGAGCATATCGAACTGGCGGGTATACACTCAGGGGATTCCGCCTGCGTGATTCCCCCCATCAGCATCTCGGCCAAGCACCTGGATACCATTTATGAATATACCCGAAGAATCGCCATTGAACTCAATGTGGTGGGGTTGATGAACATCCAGTATGCCATCGCCGACGATACGGTCTATATTATTGAAGCCAACCCGCGGGCATCACGAACGGTTCCGCTGGTCTCCAAGGTATGCAACATTTCCATGGCACGGATTGCCACCCAGCTCATGCTGGGAAAGAAACTGGCGGACCTGGATATCAAACCCAAAAAAATCCCCCACTACGGGGTCAAGGAAGCGGTTTTCCCATTCAACATGTTTCCGGAGGTGGATCCGCTTCTGGGACCTGAGATGCGTTCCACCGGGGAAGTGCTGGGCATGGCGGACTCCTTCGGCCTAGCCTATTACAAAGCGCAGGAAGCCACCCAGCTGGTCCTGCCGGATCAGGGATCCGTTCTGCTGACGGTATCGGAGACGGACAAACCGGCCGTGGGGGAAGTGGCCCGGCAGCTGCACCAACTGGGTTTTGACATCCTCGCCACCAACGGCACACACCGGTTTTTAAAGGAATACGGTATTGAGTCCAGGCGTATCCTGAAGATGCATGAGGGTCGGCCCAACATTGTCGATGCCATCAAGAACAATGAGATTCACTTGGTGATTAATACCCCCAGCGGCAAATTGAGCAAGCATGATGATTCGTACATCCGAAAAAACGCCATCAAATTCAAGATCCCCTATATCACAACGCTATCCGCCGCACTGGCCGCCGCGCGGGGAATTTCTGCCAAACAGCGGGGCCACGGCAAGGTAAAATCCCTTCAGGACTATCACAGGGATATTAAGTAAATGCGGATTGTGGATTGCGGAGTATTACGTTCCATTGGGCTTTTCGGCCAATTAATTTGAATTGAGGGACAATCATTATGGATGGAATTGTTGGGATTTACAGTCCGGAAGATGACGAACTGGTTAACAAAACCTTTCTGGCAACCGGTGCCTGTCAGCACCGGGGCAAAGCCAGCACCGGGCTTGCAGTGGGAAATGGAAAGGGCATTTTTATTTACAAAGACCTGGGCCGGATCGCTGAGGTTATTGACCGGGACATTGCCAAGACCTTTCAGCACCTCTCCCCTGTGGCCGCCATCGGCAATATCGGATATACCAAACAGCGGATTCCTGAAAAAATCAACGTGGAGCCCATCGAGATTCGTCCCAAAGAAAGCTCAACAATAAAGCTGGTTTTGACCATGGACGGGTATCTCATTAAGGAAGACGACCTCAAAGCCGAGCTTGAAAACCATTACCGTTTTCAGACCAACAACAAAACCGAGGTGGTGGGTGCCCTGCTGCATCAATATATACTTCAGGAAGGGATCAGCTTTGCCGCCGGCGAAAGGCTTGTTGACAGACTGACCGGCAGGGGAACCTTTGCCCTGACCGCGCTGGTTCATGATGGCAGTGAGACCCACCTGATTGCATTAAATGACGACAAAGCATTTGAGCCTTTCTGCTATGCCACCATTGACGGCGCTTTTGTGGCATGCTCTGAATCCTGCTCCCATAGACGATTGGGGGGGGCCACGGAAAAGGAGTACGACGGCGCCGAAATGACAATCTGTTCATCAGCCGGCATTGAAACCCGGCGTTTAATGAGCAAGCCTGTCATGCCGGATATTTTTCAGGGGGTTTATTTCGGCAACGTGGCTTCCACGTTCCGGGGAAAAGAGGTCTTTCAGATTCGAAGAGAACTGGGCCTGGGGCTGACGGAACAGTATCCCGACTCAAAGGCAGACGTGGTCATTCCCAATCCTGAATCGGGCTGGGGCGTGACCGTTGGCGTTGCGGAAGGTCTTGATAAACAGTTGCTACCCGCACTGATCAAACTTCCCCAGTCAATACGAACATTCCAGGAAGGAGCCCGGAAAACAAGGTCCCAGGAAGTGGGTCTGAAATTCGGCGGCATTGATTCCCTTCTAAATGGAAAAAATATTGCCATGGGAGATGACAGCATTGTGCGTGGCACAGTCAGTGAAGGAGGCTCAGTCTGGGTGGTTTACAATGCCGGCGCAAAATTCGTCGAATTCTGGATATCCTATGGTCCCATGGTTTTTCCTTCTTTCAAGGAATGGCATCGCGGTCTGGACTGCCTTCACGAACTGGCCGCCAGGCGTGCTTTTCCCGACGGCAATCCCTATGACAAAAGCATGGATGAAATCAATGTGGCTGTAGCCGGCCTGATCGGCGTTGACGAAGTGCGATATAATACACTCGAAGGGATTAGGAAAGTGGCCGGAGAAGGCTCTTTTCAGTCACTCGATGCCAGTTATCCCATTGATGAGGCGTACTGGCCCGACTGGATTAAAGGGGAAGTTGAACGGTATTATCGGTATCGGTAGTTATGGCTTTCAGCCGTTAGCTCTTAGCTGTTAGGCATTGCCAATCGCCTATTCCATCCCAAAAATATTCCCAGGTGCCATGATTCCAGCCGGATCCAGTTCTTGCTTGAGAGCCTTCATGGCACCGATTATGGGCGGCGGATACTGAAATGCCAGTTGACGGTGTTTCATTTTTCCGATGCCGTGCTCGGCGGAAACGCAACCCCCCAGCGTCACGGCCTTTCTGGCCATGAGGTCATCGATTTCCGAAGCGATAATCTTTTCTGCCCGGGTTCTTGCCATAAAATTAAAATGAGGATGTCCGCTTCCCAAATGCCCGAACCGGATCACCATCATATCGCCCAAAGGGCCTCTGATTTCTTCAAAATACCCAAACAACTGGTGCAGACGGTTATGGGGAACAGCCCAGTCTGTGGAAATTTTGCAGCCCCCTGTTTTAACCGCTTTAATGCTCTCCTCATTGGTTTTTGAGGGGACTTTATGCCGCAAATCATAAAGATGCTTTTTTTCTTTTGGGCTGTCGGCAATCTGAGTATCATCAGAAAGTTGCGTGTACTTTTCGATAAGGGGGAACCATAGGTTCAAAAAATAATCCTTTTCTGAATCGTCGCTATATTCCTGTTCGAAATAAATCATTGCCCGCGCATCAGGGGGTATGGCAATTCCTTTCGCCTCAGGGCGAATAATGTTCAGACAGGCTTGATCCAGAAACTCCATGCTGGCAGCCTTGTAGGCGGGCTCATGGTGGGCTTCAATGGTAAAATCGATGGCGCTTTTGAGGTCCTTGAAAAAAACAATCCCCACAAACACATTGGCGGGCAATTCAGTTAATGACACTTCAATCCGGGTTACAATGCCGAGTGTTCCTTCGGATCCCACAAACAGTTGGGTGGGTCGATAAAACGCCCCGTAACCCGCGCACATTTTTTCAACAAGACCGTTCTTTAGTTCAAGCACCCTTCCGTTTCCATCAACGATCCGTAACCCCTGTACCCAATTGATGGTGGCGCCATATTTGAGGGAACGGGAACCTGACGCGTTGGTCGCCACATTGCCGCCCAGGGTACACTCCCCGGCACTTGTGGGATCCGGCGCATACATGAGCCCTGCTTCTTCGACTGATTTCTTGAAATCGGACAGAATAATGCCCGGCTCGATAACCGCCACTTTTCTTTCCACATCGATATCGATGAGCCGGTTCATCCGTTCCAGGGAAAGGGCCGCGCCTTTTTCGCAAATAGCGGCACCTGTGAGGGATGAACGAAGCCCCTGTGACGTCAGGGACAATTTTCCGGAAGCACAAGACCGCACGATTTCCATCACTTCCGCTTCCGAATCGGGGCGAAAAAGGCCCTTGAACTTCCCTTTAATGCCCAACGCATCTTCATTATAGGCGGCAAGAATTTCAGGATCATTGATCATTTCCCGCATAGATAATTTTCTCCTTGAATACCGGCAGGGATTTTCATAACGTATCAGAATAAGGTTGTTTGTGACCAGCTAAAAAGAAAAGCGTCCATTTTGTATTTTCTGGGTTCTATTTCAACCCAATGCGGGACCGGATCATGGGGCTTATATTCGATCAAAACGCGCTCGGTTTTTATGATTCCTGGCGGCAAAGCCATCAAAGCCGAACCATCGACAGATCTATAGAACCCCTTGTGGTATCGCTTCTGGACCCTCAACCGGGAGAAAGGGTCCTGGATATCGGTTGCGGCACCGGAAATCACCTGATCATGTTCAGCAAAATGGGACTTGACGTCAGTGGCGTTGACGCCTCTCCACAGATGCTGGCAAAAGCCAGAGTCCGACTGGGACACAAATCCAACTTTAAGATCGGTATGGCTGAGGATCTCCCGTTTGATGACAACGAATTTGACCTGGCTGTGTTGATCAACACGCTGGAATTCATGGACAACCCCCTTTCCGCGTTGCGGGAGGCCGGTCGTGTTGCCAAAAAGAAGATTTTTATCGGCGTGTTAAACAGCTTCTCCTGGAACGGCTTTTTAAAGACAATCCAGGGTTATTTTGGGGATCCCCTTTTCGGACAGGCCCGGTTCTACAACCTCTGGCAACTCAAAAGTCTTCTCAAGCTGGCCTATGGGACGGTTCCCATCTCGTGGCAGTGCATTCGGATTACACCGTCCTTTATCGAAGACACCCTCCCCTTCCATAAAGACACCATGGTCTGCAGGCATTCCCCCTTCGGGTTCTTTCTGGGCCTTTCAGCGACCCTTGTGTACCATTATGAAACCGACAAAATCCCCCTGAAAGTCCGATTCAAAACGGCAGGACAGTCTCTCATGGAGATCAAAACACTTGAGAAGACGGAAGCACGGAAATTTAAGGGGGAGTGACAATTGTAGTCAGGAGGAACCCATGAAAGAGGCTTTCCTGTATGAGAAACTGAACAACCATAAGGTACAGTGCCGGCTCTGCAATCATTTCTGCCTTATTGAAGATGGCGATAGAGGTCTGTGCGGTGTAAGGGAAAACCGTTCCGGGACTCTCCTGAGCCTGGTGCATGGAAAAATTATTGCCGGTCACTGCGACCCCATTGAAAAAAAACCCTTGTTTCACTTTCTCCCGGGAAGCAGGTCATATTCAATTGCCACAGTGGGATGCAATTTCCGATGTCTTTTCTGCCAAAATGCCGACATCAGCCAGATGCCCCTGGACCAGAACCGAATCCTGGGGGAGGATACGGCACCGGAAGACATTGTGCAGTCAGCCATCAACCAGGGAGCAGCGTCCATTTCCTACACCTACACCGAACCGACTGTCTATATGGAAACGGCACTGGAAACAGCTCGGATTGCGACTGAAAAAGGCCTGCGAAACGTCTTCGTCTCCAATGGTTATATGACGCCGGAAGCTCTCAAAAAAATGGGCGAAAACCTTCATGCCGCCAACGTGGACCTCAAAGCGTTCAACAATAAATTTTACCGGGAGCAGTGCGGTGCCAAACTGGCGCCCGTCCTGAAAACCCTGGAAACCCTGAAAGTCATGGGGGTCTGGATCGAAGTGACAACCCTGCTGATCCCGGGACTGAATGATAAACCGGAAGAACTGAAAAATCTTGCACGATTCCTGGTGGATCTGGACCCGGGCATCCCGTGGCACATCAGCCGCTTTCACCCCACCTACCGCCTCATGCACATCCCTTCAACTCCCATTGCAACCATTCAACGGACCAGGGATCTGGGCTATGAGGCCGGTCTGCAATATGTGTACACCGGTAATATTCATGGGGACGAAGGTGAAAATACCTTCTGTCATTCCTGCAAAGCACTGCTGATCAACCGAACAGGATTTTCGGTAAGGGAAAATAGAATCAAAGACAATCGATGCGCCGTTTGCGGAAAAAAGATCCCGGGGCGTTGGAATGTTTGATTTTTACAGCATCTGGTGCTAAATAGAACCCTGGTGTCGAGAAGGGCTTTATGGGTTCTTTTTTCACCGGGATCCCCGCTGAATCGTTTTGATGGCCTTCTTCTGTTCAGCGGGGTTCCAAAAAACGTAATGCCACACCCCCCCTGTGTCAGAACAGTTGACGTCAAGACGGGTTTTATGAAGCCCCGGAACCGGAGAAACACCATGAAAAAAGAAAATGAACTGGCGATCAAGGTGACCAAGGAAATCGTGGTCAAATTTATTGAGGCGGGACGGCTGAGTGTAAGCTCCTTTCAGGAAGTATGGCACGATATCCATCAAACCGTCAGCCATTCAATGAAAGAGACGAAAACAGAAGATTAATACTTTACCGCCACAAGGAATAATCCCTGAGGCGGCGCTTTCCTGCCGGCCATTCGCCGGTCCCCCAATTCCAGAACTTCCGCAAACCTTTCCAGGTCCATTCGATCCGTCCCCGCCTCCACAAGGGTCCCTACAATGTTTCGAACCATGTGTCGCAAAAAACCATCCCCCTCTACGATAATCCTCAAAATCCCATCCTCATCGCTTTCGATACGGGTGCGCAAGATGGTTCTTACTGGATCGATATTGGCGCTTCCCGAGGATTTGAAGGCGGAAAAGTCATGGGTACCCTTTATAATGGACAGACACTCGGACATTGTTTTTACATGGAGAGGGAACCTGATATGCCACAAAAAATTGCGGCGGAAAATATCCGGATTTTCCCTGTTCAGGATTCGGTATTCATATATTTTGCTTTTGGCCCGGTACCGGGAATGAAATTCCAAAGGAACGACAGCGGCATCTTTAATCAGGATGTCCGGGGGAAGAAGGGCATTGAGCCCCCGCTTTAGCGTATCTATGGGGATTTGAGAAGGGGTTTTGAAATTGCAAACCTGGTTTAACGCGTGAACGCCTGCATCGGTTCTGCCGGAGGCCAGAAGCTTGACAGGCGATTGCGTCATCAGCTGAAGACGTTCCTCGATGACCGCCTGAATGGTCAGCCCGTTTTTCTGCCGCTGCCACCCGTGGTATCGGGTACCGTCGTATGCGAGCACGAGCCTGATATTTCTCAACGTCATCTGTTCTCAAAAAAAAAGGAATCTGAAACAGATTCCTTTTTTGATAGCTTGAATATGGGCTTGAAGTTAACGCTTTGAATACTGGAAACGCGCCCTCGCGCCCGGCTGTCCGTATTTTTTCCGTTCTTTCATTCTGGAATCTCTGGTCAGGAATCCGGCTTTTTTGAGCGGGTCCCTCAGTGAAGCATCTGTATCCACAAGCACCCGGCTGATGCCGTGCCGAATGGCGCCGGCCTGACCCGCGATTCCACCGCCCCTGACATTAATATAAAAATCAAATTTATCCCCCAGGTTGGTCAGTTCAAGGGGCTCCATAACAGCGTTTTGATCCGCTTCCCTATTCAGGTACTGTACCAAAGACCGCTTGTTGATGGTTATCTCACCGGTGCCGGGTTTCATCCAGACCCGCGCAACGGCCGATTTTCTTTTCCCAGTGGCGTGAAATAGTCCCTCTGCCATTTATATCTCCAAAGCCTCCAATTGTTGTGCCTCATGTGGATTTTCAGGGCCAACATAGATTTTTAACTTTTTCAGCTGACGTCTTCCCAGGCTGTTTTTAGGGAGCATGCCTCTAACCGCAAACCGTAAAACATCCTCCGGTTTCTTCTCCAGCAGTTTCCGTGCGGAAATCTCTTTTAAACCACCGATATAACCACTGTGTCGATAATAGATCTTCTTGTCCCATTTCTTGCCGGAAAGGGCTACCTTTTCGGCATTGACGACAACAATAAAGTCTCCGGTGTCTGCATGGGGCGTAAAGGTGGGTTTATGTTTCCCGCGCAGTCTCGTGGCGATCTGTGTGGCAAGTCTCCCCAGAATTTTGTCTTCGGCGTCTACCAGGTACCACTTTCTATCGACTTCTCGCTCTTTGGCAACAAATGTTTTCATTTCCTTTATCCTGTTCAACAAAATATGAAAAGATTCTTTTAGGTCAACCTGACATATATGTCAAGGCATTTTTCGAAATAAATTTGTTGACATGGTTTGGATTTCCTGCTAAATCAGTTTTTCCTTTTGGCGCCCGTAGCTCAGTTGGATAGAGCGCCGGGCTTCGAACCCGTAGGCCGCAGGTTCGAGTCCTGCCGGGCGCGCCAGGAAAAAATTCAAATACGGGCCTGTAGCTCAGCTGGCAGAGCAGTTGACTCTTAATCAATTGGTCGGAGGTTCGAACCCTCTCAGGCCTACCAGAAAAATCAAGCACTTATGGCATTTTAGCTTTGAGTGCTTTTTTGGTTAGGCTCGGATTGGTACGCTCCTGGTACGCTTTTTTATTTTCTGGCCACAAAAAACCGGGTACCTGTCACCCGGCATCTCAAATCAGGGTATAAGGTTTATTGTTCATCCAGAGGATACCTTGCGCTCTTCCCCCAAAAAAATAAAGCGAGTCACTGGGCTGAAAATCGAGTTTAGGCTACCACTCCAAAAATAAGGCGGTTGATATCCAGGAACCGGGCAGGATCTCCGCCGCTCATCTGGCTTTGGAGATCCGGACAGGCTACCTCTCTTTTCCGTTTCGTGTATCCCTATTCCAATCATGCAGATCATCGGCAATTCGGCCAATGATTACCCCAAGCGCTTTAACTTCCCAAGCCGGCACTTCAACAACATTTTCATTGAAACCCATCATGAGCCCCCCGATCGCTGCAAGCTGGTTTGAAACGCTGTCAACTGTACGTGAAACAATCGCCTCTCCCATTGTTATTCCCCCTTCGTTGTTCAACGAACCCACTGCCATTTATTTTCACCAATGCGAAACGCTACTTTTGCAGGATACCGCCCACCGTTTATCACCCGTAATGCTACACCGCCGCGAGTGACCACCCTTCCCCGGGTGTCGGAAAGGGCCTTCAGTTCACGTACGCTCTCGCGAATCTCCCTTTTCCATTTCTCCCGCTGTCCGGGCCAATGCTTTACAAAAGAAGCGTACTTTTTAAGTGTGGATGCCGCTAAGGGCTTACCAAGCCGCCCCACCGGGTCTTGAAGCTTTTTTCTTTTTTGGGCCACGTCCTTGATTTCACGCCTGTAAGCCCGCAACATACTGTGAAGATGGGAACGCAGCATATTGACCGTAATATCATGCCTGATTTTGGTTGCAAGTTTTCCGGCATCGAGAAATACATCCGTAAGCGCTTCGACATTCATACCCTCTGATGCCCGGTTGATCCGATCAATGACATGCTCCAGGTACGGCCACAACTTTATCGCCTTTTGATTGACCACCGTTCCATCTTGACACTCCATCATGACACCACCCCCCTTACGCCTTCTTTAACGATCGAAATGAGTTCATCGTTGATATCCATGATTTTGTTGAGAGCGTTATGCTCCGGAAACATCCGTGAGGCTTCCGATAAGCCCGATGCAACGTTCAAAAGATCAGAAAGTGTAGCAAGATCAATGTACCGGGTGTTTTCCTGAACCTGGGCGGCCTGAAGGGTTTTAGGATCTCTTATAAAGCAGTCGACCGGGATTGTATTTTTTTCCATAACGAATCTCCTTGTGGTAAGGGTTGAAAGATCCGCCTTTTCCGATGCCAAACAAAAAAGGCGGGCTGCACGTGGTTAGAAGACCGGCCCACAAGGACACCGGCGAGCCCGAAGGCCCCCACGCGCAACCCGCCAGGGGACTCGTACGGACACAAAAAAAGCGCCGTACGAAATTAAGGCGCTTGCGCACCTTGTGAGTTGTTCCGGCTTCTAACCCGGGCCATGGATTTTGCCATGACGGGAATTATGATATTTCTCATGGGTGTTTCCGTCAAGGGTTTTTTTCATTGCCAAAGAGATTCATTTTCAATCCGGATGTTAATCAGCCATAGGAATTCCCTTTTTCCTCCATCAGGCTTGCCAGGATGGGGCAAGGTTGCGTGTTCTCTGGTTTCCCCTTGCCGTGGTATGGGGTTTCCTCATATTGGCCCTGGAAGGTGTAAAATTGGGAATGCCCAAAAAGGGGTGTTTTTGGGTGTCCGGAACCCACTACACTTTTTTGATAATCGGGGTTAAATTGACATAACTATCAGAAATCATTTAGATAATAGGACCTACGTCTGATAAGGAGCATTATGTAAACCTGGGGAACATACTGTTATCCTTGATGATTTTTTATGATTTCTCGTGAAAATTTTTGACACCACGTTTTTCGACGTTTTTGCGAAAAAGTGTCACAAACCGTCATTTTGAAAAACTACGGATCGACTATGGAAAATCATAACTTATGCCCATGCGGCATGTCAAACGGAAAAACCCCGGCCACCCAAACAACCAACCCAACACCCGGGTAGCCGCTTGAATTCATCACAACAACATGGGCTCCCCGCCCCCAGGGCCAGCGCCTGCGAACAGCTTTTCCACCAGCCGGTCAAACATAGGATAGCTTTCTCCCACAAGCATATCCAAACGGCGTTCCACGCCCCTTAAACGCCCCGCTATGGTTTTTTCCGTGTCCACCTCGCTTCGTTTTTGATCAATTGCAGCTTGCAACAATCTCCGCTCTTTCGGCCCGAAGGAAATAGCGCCGTCACTCAAAGATTCCGCTTCCACCAACCACGTCGCCTCAAGTGGTATCAGTCTTTCCCGTATGGCTACCCGGCGCTCGCTGGTTAACCGTGCCTTTGTTTCCAGCTCCTTAGACATACATGCTTTTGCTTCCTCTCGTACCGCTTCACGGCCTTCTTTCCTGATCGCGGCTATCTGACTGGAATGCACCATTATATCGGCGTTTAACGTATCCAGGAGAGCTTTGCGCGCTCGAAAAGCGGCCTCATTGACCTGGACACCGGAAAGGATGGATTCCACGAATGCAAAGCCATCTTGAAAAACCGCTTCACGCTGTTTCTTCAGGGTGACATTTTTGTGCATCAGTTCAGCGCATTCAATGGCCATGGCCTCGGATATCCTTTTCGATGGGGTCTCTTTCGCTTTTCCATTTTTCATCATGATATCTCCTCTCATGCAGAAATCTCCAAAATGATCTCTTCACCATCATGAAGGCGGGCTGTGATACCCAGATCTGAAAAGTGATCTATGTGGACCAATGCAAAAAGCCACCTTTTGTTATCGGTGAACAATTCAACCTGATCCGGATCTATCTTATGCTGCCTTGCGATTATCACCATGTTTCCGGCCCCTATTTCCATTCATCCTGCGCTCATGTAACTTTGACGCATACAAACCCATTGCCTTCCGTAGAGAATGGGCCACCTGGGCCATTCTGTGAGCCCACCACCCGATTTTCCATATTCAGCTAAACTCTTTCCCATGAAAAAGTAGCCTGAAAGGAATCCGGCCTATTTATTATGCACACCAAATTGATATGATCCCGGATCCCTTGATCCTCCCTTCCTGGCGCTCAGAAAGCCCGGTTTCCTATTTCCTCGCCGAATAGATTCCGAATTGATTTCCAATACCTGTACGGCGTCCGGACCCAAAAAGAAACACACCCGCCAGACCCTTGGCAATACTCCTTTGAATGACGTGGATGTCCGCAGTAGCCTGCCCGGGCTGGCTGAATTCTCGAAAGGCAATCAGGTACCCACCAAAAACAACATTCACAGTTGTATTTCTGGTCAATCGACATGCGATCCCATTTTGAAAACCACTGTAGGCGTTTGGCTGCCCGGCGCTTTTCTTCCTGGCGTCTTTTTGTCACGTTGTTCACGGCTTTTCCTCCTAGGGGATGATACAAGCAGACGATTGAAAATCAACCCTCCCAAGACAATTTTTTCCATGACTTCAAAAAGTTACATAGGAAGTGCTGTTGTTTTTGGGAGCATTTTCGCTTTTTTTATAAGTTTCCTCTCGTTTTTCATAGTAGTGGCCTTACACCTCACTATTATATACATATATCTCTATATTATATATTTTTTTTATTAATATAGTAATAGACTATACGATCATCCCGGAATAATATTAACATCCTGTTATCATTAATTATTTTAAATTTCAAAAGAAACGATCCCCCTGTTTTGGGTCCCCATGAGGTTCCTTTCGACCCCCGTTAGGCTTTCAGAAGCCGCAAACCCCTATACCTTATTTTATTTGACTTGATTCTTTTGAACCTTGCGCCCAGAAGCCGACCAAACTTCTTTTGGCTCATGGTTTTCTTGCTTACATTTGCCACCCACCACGTTTTGAAGGCATCATAAAGTTCCGCCGCCCCCTCTGATTCCTCCGTATCCATCAAACAGTATTCATCAAGAAAATCCTGTAGCAAATCCTCAGACCTGCGATATTCTTCGGTGGCCGCTCGCACCTTCTCAGGGGGGCAAAGGCCATCCCGCTGCCACCGCAAACAACCACGTATCAGCCAAGCCAAGATACCAGGTGCTTCCGCCTTCAATTTTTCTGAAATGTGCTTATCAGCCCGCCGCTCATTGGGTGCCTTTGGTTCGCGATCAACGAAAGAAAATTCAAATGGTATCAGGTGGATACGGCTCCAGAATGCAAAGTCATGCATTGGCGCGTCTGGCTTACTATTGGCCATCAAAATCAGGCTGTGGGTGGGCTGAAATCGTGTATTCCGTTTATCATGCGGTGCCCGCCCAATTAATGTGTCGCCGCCTGAAAACCATTTCACCCGAGCTGCAGAGAACCTTCGGCCTTCCTCAATCTCAGAGGCAAACGCGATCCTGAGCCCGCGCAAATCCATAATATCCGGTGATGGTGCGGCACTCGAATGAAACCGGCCCTGACTCAGTAACATCTCAGATTGCACCGGGCCAGCCAGATCACCGGCGACACGCCCAATCTCCTCAACGATTGTGGTTTTGCCGTTCCGGCCTTGGCCGATGAGAAAAGGAAGAACGGGTTCACTGGATTTCCCGGTAAGGCAATACCCAAAGAGCCCCTGTAAATATTCGATCATCAATTGATCTTCAAAGATATCCCACAGTACCCGCTCCCAGATCGGCGCCGGCGTTCCAATACCTTCCCACATTACTGGGCTGCTTTTTGTTAAAAAATCTTCCGGAAGGCCGTCTCTCATCTCCCCGGTCTGGAGGTCAATGACCCCATTTGCACATGCCAACAGCCAAGGGTTCTGGTCAAATTGATCCCCGGAAACCTCAAGGGATTTCAGATGGTTTGAATGTGCGCACCTCAGGCAGATTTGCCGCCCGCGCTCGGTACGAAGTTTTGAAGCTGTTTTGTTGCAGATGCTCCGGAGGGCCTGGAGATTTTCAACACTGGCTTGATTATTTTTCTTTTGTGCCGATTGAATTTGAGACGACAGTTCAACGGCTTCACCGACATACCATAGTGCGACATTTTCAACGGCTTTGATTGCGCCGTCAAAAATATCAAGTTTCCAATAATGACCGGCCCATGACCACCATTCTCGCGAGTCTTTATTGAAAACGAACTGGCCTTCATGAAGCCGTGCAAACACGATACCCGCACCAACCTCACCCGCACGAATGCAGTAGGCGTCCAGATCTGACTCTGTTTTTTTATCTTGCCCCCGCGAGTCCGCTCGTTTGGTTTGAGAACTGGCCCGCTCTTTTTCAACGCGATTCTTGACCATCGTTTCCATGTCTTCAGTCATAACACACCGTTATCTATTCCGTTTTTCCATTCCATGGGCTATCTGAAAAATTCGTGAGTATCGAGCTTCTCTGTGCCGTATAGATAGAAGTGACAGTGAGGACCCGCTCTTTTTTGGAGGGAATCCGCATCCTGGATATTGGTCTAGCTAAGGAGTTTTAGGAGGGAAAGGAGTCTGTATGAATATCTGAAATCAGAATTTGAGATTACAAACTGCAAACTCAATCCGTTCCACAACCTTTCCGATTTTCGCCCGGGACTCGCAATGGTCCAACTCCCAATTCCAATTAACTGTTGGCGCGAGCGCGCATCCACTTGGCCAGCGATCTAACCGGATAACCAACTTTTCTTTGCAGCTTAACTCTCTCAGGTCCCAGGCCAAGGCTGTCTAAATTAGCAATATATTTGGAGCTGATCATACCACCAGAGAACGCTTCAATCTGCGTCCGTGCCACAACCGCACTCGGCCACTTCATCGCCATTTCTTCGAAAACATCACATGAACTTTTCATTGTTGACCTCCATGGTCTATTTAGTTTCATTTAGGAACCATGGTAAACCCAAGAATAGGGTAGGTCAATACCATAACACGTTGGAATGTTTATCATATCCTGATATGATCAAAATCGGGTGTTCATATCCAGATATGACACATGTTCATATCTGGATATGACAAACATTTTTTTTGCAAAAAAAAATCCGATATCCCTTTTTTGGGAATACCGGATTAATCAGAGAGGAGAACAGAGGTTACTTTTTCAGTTTTTTGTCCAGACCATCTGCCTCTAAGACGCGCTTGATCGTTGAAATTGATGGAACATATTCTTTGGGTTTCTTGTCTTTTTCTGCGAGTTCAGACAGGGCTTTCTTAATTCCAACTGCCATAGGATGCATCCTTGGATGGTCCAACCTGTAAAACAAGTCAATTATGACCTGATTACTGTACCTGTCTTTCTTAGGCATACTAGCAGCTTTTTTTTTCTGATCGTTCAGAAATTGCCCCTCGCATTTCATCTTTCCGATAAACTTACCAGCCTGAAACAGAGCCTTATTCACTGCAAAATCAAGGATAGGCCCATCATTTTTTTCTAAGACACAAAGAATAAACAAAATGGTAAAGAATTCCGTATCAAATACTTGTAAATCATCACTGAATTCAAAATTCGGGTTTAGATAAACTTCATAATCTTTCAGGAAACGAGTGCGGGCAGCTTTACCATTAACAATTTCAACAAAAGATTCAAATCCGTCATAGGTAGTTCTGCAAGCCTCAAGAAAATGCTCCCTTATAAAATTCCCCTTAAGTTCAGTCATTTCTTTAAAACATTTGACATATTCCGAAAAACACGCCCCTTTGAGGTTGTCACGGATTTCTAAGAGTTGTGTCCGGTCTGGTAGATTTGGTTCATCTTTTCTAAGGTCTTCAATTGCATTTAAAATTCGCGGTAATTCTTCATGATCATGCTTAACCGTGATTTCATAAGAGCGCAACAAAGTACAGAATTCCGTATTAACGCGCCACACAAGATCCAGTTTTTCCTTATTGCAAATCCTCTTAACATCCTCATCCATTGGGCATCCCTCATGCCCCTGTTTGGATATTCCGGGGAAGGCGAGACAGGGAATCCCGCTTTTCGGGAGCTACCCTATCCCCGGAAACTGCAACTTATTATTTCCCGTTCGCCTCCAATGGGACCACATCCGCCTTATCGGATTTCTCTTTCGTGGCTTTTTCCATCCTACTGACTGCCGATTGTAGAGATTCATTTCTTACGTGGCTATATCTTTCAGTCATTGAAAGAGTAGAATGGCCCATAAGTTCTTTGACCACATATAGATCCGTTCCGTTCTCCACAAGCCTACTTGCGAAAGTATGGCGGAGACTGTGGAACGTGGCCTTGTTTTTTCTGTCCGTGATCCCATCATTTAATCCAAGGGTATTAATCACCCTCTCTGAGGTACTTGATATCTGTCCTATCTTTTCCCCCGTCCTTGATGGAAACACAAGCCCTTGACCCTCTGGTAAAGCCTGGAACATCTCCTTGATTCGTTCCGTCATAAAGGCTGTCCGGTTCTTGCCGTTTTTCCCGGCAACCATGAATTGACCGATATCAATATGGACGTCCTCCCATGTAAGAGAAAATATTTCTCCCGCCCTCACCCCAGTATCAAGAGACAGCAAAGCCATATCATGTATTTGCGGACTGATCTCTTTGAATTTCGTCAACAACTTATCCGTTTCTTCATAGGTGAGAAATCTCATCCGCCGATTATCGAAACGCACCGCCTTTACGGATCGCCCCGGCCAATCACCTGAAACAATGCCGTTGTTCCGGGCCTGGTTCCAAACCTGGCGGGCCAAGGCCAAAACAGCTTGAATGGTTCGGGGTGCTTTCTCCTTTATCACCATGGCCCGCTTGACTTTCTCCATGTGCAAGGGCCTCAAGTCTATCAACCGGATTCGGCCAATGTTTGGCTTCAACCACACCCTGAAATATGAGCCCTCCTGTTTCCAAGTATTGTGCTTCTTGGAAATCTCCGCCGCCGGATAATATGTCACTGTGAAATATTCCCCGAATGTAAGTGCCCGTTTCTCTTCCTCATGCTTTACAAACTCTTCCGCTTTGCGTTTGGCCTCGGCTTCCTCCCTCTCTTTCTTTATTGTTGTAGGCCCCGATCCCTTGCGCGCGTTTGCCTTCAATCTAGCAAGCTCACCCTGGCAATGCTCCATGAAGGATTTCTTTGGTCCCTTTTCGCCCGCCGCTTTCATCCTGGACATTTCCCCGGCCACCCATTCGGACTCCCAGCCAAAGGAAACGCTCGTTTCTTTTTTGTTGATTTTGTAACGGCCCCTGAAGTACCGATCAAAACGAACACCATGTTTTCTTGTTGGATGGTTCCGGCACTCAAGCCCTTTTCCGATTCTTTGCCATTCCATCTTTCCCATGGTTCGCTCTCCTGTGAAAGTTTGGTACGCTCCTGGTACGCTTTTTTTGGTGAAACCCAAGGCTATTAAAGGAGACTCTAGGAAGGTATCTTAAAGTTAAGCTTTTGATATGTCAAGTGGATTGTGATATTTTGGGAAACCACGGGAAGTGATAAAAAAAAGACTCTTAATCAATTGGTCGGAGGTTCGAACCCTCTCAGGCCTACCAGAAAAATCAAGCACTTGCGGCATTTCGCTGAAAGTGCTTTTTTCGTTTAAGACCATTTTGGGTCAAAATTAGGTCAAAAAAACTTTTCCTGACCACCAAAAACATTTTCTAAACCCTATACTAAAAATACTAAAAAAGGCCACCCGATACCGGGAAAGCGGTTTTCTGATCCATGCTGTGGTAAGGGGTTGATGCTTAGCGTCGATTGTTAGGCAAATATGAAAGCCGGTTTTTCAGTAAATGTTCACTAGTTTAGTGTTCATGG
>Ga0222666_1000387_pt1 | contig 25806 bp, 21 predicted proteins | sample AntAcemetagen655_FD_181710 | JGI IMG/M metagenome (GOLD analysis project Ga0222666, IMG submission 181710) | Saline water microbial communities from Ace Lake, Antarctica - #655 | ecosystem: Environmental > Aquatic > Non-marine Saline and Alkaline > Saline | place: Antarctica: Ace Lake...
ACGATCGAAAACAGCTCGATTTTTGGATCTATATTTCCTCATGACTAAACTTTCCTCCAAGTGTGAAAAAGAGTCAATTATAGAGGCATTTGCGACACAGTCTGTTGACGTGTTTTGTCAAATAAGGGGAGATATACAGAGACGCGGACTGATGGGGAAGAAATGAAGGTTGCGTCTGCCGGGCGGGGAAACCGGTTTTTTTAGAGGGAATATTTAGCGGCCGGTTCTCCGTATTTATGCCGGAGAAAGGCGGCCAGTTGACGCATGACTGTCAGCTTTTCGGCTTTTCCCTGAGGAGGAAATAGTCGTGGTTGAGGTAGTACAGGCGTCCGCTCTGGGCTAGGGATTCTACGCACCACCGGGCGGGGATCGAATCCCCGGGCCTGCTCTCTCATCACCAGACCACGATCCCCCCAGACCCGCTTGACCCAGAAGGTATCGATCCGGGCCAGCTCCCCTACCCTCCTGATCCCTAGATGGAGGAGCTGGGTGATCGTCTTTGGGAACATGCCAGGCCAGAGTTTCACCGAGAGACCTTGGATAAGATCTGCTTCTCCCTGGGGGAGGATCCAGAAACTCTCTCCAGGATCGGTCAAACCGGCGGCAGCCCGGGCCAGCAGTTTGGTGGAGCCAAGCCCGAAGGAGACCGGGATTCCCAGTCCTGCCAGATCTTTCTGGAGGTGGCCGATGAGCGTCAGGGGGTGATCATCCTCTCTCCGTCCTTCCTCGAACTCAAGGTAGGCGGTTCTCCCCCGTTGATATTCTATCCGGGGGGTATAACTCTCCAGGATCTCCAGAAATCGATTTAGTTGATCGGTGGACTGAGAGGGCGAGTGGAGATAGACGATCCAGCGATTTTTAGACTTTTTGGTGGATAGCATAATCGGTTCCCTTTTTAAAAAATAAATCACAAATCCCAAGCATCAAATAAATTCCAATTACCGAAATTCAAAATTCCAAACCACTGGCACCTGGGCTTTCAGCCCCGAATGATCACGGATAGAATCCGCTCCCACAATTGCGAAGCTAAGTTCTTTTGGTTATTGTGATTTTCCGCCGAAGGCTAATCAGCCTTTGGCTGAGAAATTTGTAATTTATTTGGTATTTGGTGCTTGGAATTTGTTTTGAGAGTTAGTATTTTCTCAAAACCCCCACTACCTTCCCGATAATCTCCACAGTTTCATCGCCTCTCCGGTAGACAATCGTATTGAAGGCAGGGTTTTCGGGACGGAGTTCAATCCTATCTCTCCGGCGGTAGAATCGTTTTACCGTCACCTCATCCCCGGTCAATGCCACTACAATCTCCCCGTTCTCGGCGGTGGGTTGTGGCCGGATCAGAAGATAGTCTCCATCCCGGATATGGGCATCGATCATGCTTTCCCCTTTAACCCGGAGGAGGAAATTATCCTCCCCTCGCAAGAGTTTTCGGTCCAAAAACCATTCTTCCTCCACATTCTCAACCGCCAGGATGGGAGATCCAGCTGCTACCTCTCCCACCACCGGGATGAGCGAGACCTGGCCGGAAGCGCGCCGCCGATCCTGATAGGTCGAAGCCCAGATGGAAGCATCAGCAGGAAATATCGACTCCGGATCACGCAACACCTCAAGCCGCCGCGCGCCGCGGCCCCTTTTCAGATAACCCTTCCGGATCAGAGCAAGCAGATGGTCCTGGACGGTCCCGATCGCCCGCCAGTGGAAATGATCCCGAATTTCCTCCAGGGTAGGCGGAACCCCCCTACTTTCCTGATGATCCACGATAAAACGCAGAACCTCACGCTGTCGATAAGTTAAAATTTTCATCTTAATATCATCTTAAATTTTCTTTAAAAAAATAACCGCACCAGAGTACCATAGATATATATGGTAGTCAAATATAATTTATTATTGTTTGGGATCCCTGCGTAGAAAATACAGCCTGGAGGAAGCGGTTTATACTTCAGCCAAGCCGGGTGAGGATAAAGATATAGATACCGGTCAGAATGAGTACCAACACCACCAGCTTAATCAGGAGGGAATAACAGGAAGGAAGGCCGGCCTTGAAATAATCTTTCGAGACCAGGAGGCAGAGATGGACCGGGGAGAGCATCATCCCCATATAGCCGCAGCTATAGGCAAGCGCCGCGTAGGCCAGGTACGAAATAGGGGGGAGACCATCCAGCATCGGGATGATAACCGGGAAAGAGGCGCCGACAAATCCGACCGCGATTCCGGTTACCACTCCGGAGATAAAGGGGAGTACGGTGATAATCAGAAGGAGCGGGATCCGGTAGTCTAACAGTTCATCCTTGATCTCCATAATAATGGAACTGCCGTTCAGGACTCCCTTGAAGATCATAATGGCCAGAATCAGGAAGATGAAATCCAGATACTTCCGGTCTTTGAGCGCCCGGATAAGATCCTCCCATCCCCGGCGATTGGTCCGGATCACCATACCGATACAGATCACAATTCCGACCAGAACCGATAGTTCTGGTGGATAGGCGATCTCCACTCCGGCCGACTCCATTATCCGGCGAACAAGATTAAGGACTATAATGACAACCACCACCATGATAATCGGAGCGGCCTCTTTCAGGAGCATCCGGAAGCTCTCCCATCGATTGGCCGGACCCTCCCTATTCTTCAGTTCTTTCAAAGGAAGGATGAGAAAGATAACGCCCGAGATCACGCAGAAGATAGCCAGGGGAAACTGGACTGCCATAAGTTGCCAGGTGGGAATAGCAAGAAGACCTGCCGCCAGGATAAAGCCGGGATAGAGTGGCCACCAGTACTCCCAGACGTGACGGAACCAGTAGTTAATCATCGCCTTTCGTTCCGCCGGAATCGGGATATCTTCCACCGTCTTCTTCACCAGGGGGGCCGAGAAGAGGGCTCCGCCGGGCATCGGGAGAAGACCGATCAGAGCGGGAACCAGAGCGGCAACCACCCGGCGATCCTTTACCACCAGGATAAACGCGTAGACAATCCTCTGGAGATGACCGGACTGCTCCATCAGCCGACTCAGAAAAAGGATCAGGGCAATGATCGCCACCAGGTAGAAGGTTGACCAACTGGTGAGACTATCGAAAGCAATCACTCCCAGTCCGGACGGACTCTGACCGGCCCAGAATCCCAGTACCACCGCGCCGATCAGAAGCGAAAGGCTCAAGGGCAGCCGGGTGCGGCTGATCCCCAGGACCAGGACAAAACAGATCAATAGTTTTAAGATCGCGGGCATTATATAAAGTAAGTTTGAAGTGCCTAAAGTAAGTTGAAAGTGCCTAAAGTGCGCTAAAGTAAAATAAGTTTAAAGTGCCTTAAGTGCGCTAAAGTGCCTAAAGTTAAAAAACTCCCCATCTTTACTCTGAAGAAACTCATACGAGGCAGAGCAAGAGTGGGAACACAAGATTATTTATTATAGCGAATCCCTTTGGATACTTTAGTATTATAAATTTGTGGCCTCCAGACTAAGCGAGATTCTTAGGCTCGAAACACCAGTCGAAAGCGAACAACTTTAGGCACTTTAGCACACTTTAGGCACTTTCAACTTACTTTAGGCACTTGAAAAATCTTTACTTCCTGCCTGAATCAGGCATAATGCTCAGCATTACTAGAAAGAATGACATCGGAAGACAGAAGACGGATGTCAGCAAGACGAGTCATCTTGGATGAGTGAGAAGGGAAAATCAAGAATTTTCCCGGACTCAGGTCAGGCACTGCCCTCCAGCATGCGTTTCCCGTCCTCTGATTTCTGTCTTCTGACATCTGTCTTCTAATTTCTGTCTTCAACCTTTTCATACAAGGAACTACCCATGCTTACACCTCAGGAATACTACCAGGACCCGGAAGTTCGGGAGAGAATTGCTGAATACTGCGGGGGAACCGCCCGGGAACCGGAACTATGTACCGCTGAATATATTGTGGGGTACGGGGAATCCCTTCTGGGGGTGCCCGCGCCGGAGCCTTACATCTCCAGCCCCACCAGCGGATTCAATTATATCCTGGATAAAGGGGTCGATTTCTTCCGATCCCTCTGGGATAAGACTCATATCCTGGGAGTACTCGATATTGAGTATTTCAACCTGGACTATCCCGGTGAAGTCTATTTTGACCAAGTCGGTACCTTCAATAAAATCGAGCCGATCTACCAGGCGATTCTGAAGATTTTTGAGAGTTATGGTATCGGCCCCCTGACAATAATGACCGGTCAGGGCTACCATTTCTCCTTCCAGATTCAATCCGGGACTAAAGCGGCTCTGATGCTGGAGGATATCGGGGTTCTCTCCGATTCCCTGATTGAGAAATACCGTGGGATACTCAGCAAGCGGCACCGTACGGTATCTCTTCGCTATGGGAAGGGATTTGACGGGATGGGACGGGTCCTGGAACATCTTACCCATCGTATTATCAGAGAAGCTTCTGAGCTTACCGACCTCCCGCTCCTGATTACCGATGTAGCGATCGGAACCGGAAAACACGGCCGCGAAGGGATCTCCCTCGACCTCTCCTGTTTCGGCGACCCGGTCTTTATGCGGGACTGCCGCTGCGCTTTCTCCACCCACCAGAAACATAAAGTTCAGCGATGGAAGGTCGGAGACGCCATTGCCGATGGGACACCGATCCAGGTCGCCATCCCCCGAAAAGATCTTTCCCTGGATGAGACAATAGCGCTCCGACGCCATTACCGTAATGCCGCTGATTATGCCGGAAGTACCCACTGCTTCATCCCCGACTTCACCGTCAACTTCAAGAATCTGATTGAGGACTACCAGAACTCCAACCTTCAAAGGTTTCACCAATGGTTTGAGAGCGAGAAACAGCACCCCCCCGGAGAGTGGGCCGAAACTTATGGAAAGATGAACTACACCGATGTTCCGCCCTGCGTCAGGCAGGCTCTGGAACAGCCAAATGATCTTCTTTTAAAACCCACCAACCTCCAGACACTGACCCGCTGTCTCCTTGCTCAGGGATGGCATCCCCAGCATATTGCCGGTCTGGTTACCTCTCGATGGGTAGACGGTCCGGGCTGGCCTGATGACCAATGGAAACACTTTGACGCCAACTCCCGGGCTACTTTTTATGTCCGGACCTTCGCGGGACTTCTCGCCGATGGCCTAGATGATATGGTTGATCATAACTGCATCTCTCACCAGGAGAAAGGCTACTGTCCTGAACCATTCTGTGGGTACAACCTTGGTGATTACCGGTGGGATGGGGTTTTTTGAAGTGCCTTAAGTTTGAAGTGCCTTAAGTGCCTAAAGTTAATAAAGTAGTTCCCCTGAAGCTATACCCTGTTCGAAAAATCTATCACATTAAAATAACACAATTAAAACCACGAAGGAGATAAAGATTTCGTGACCTTCGTGGTTATAACATCTTAATAATTTATCATGACACCATCAAAATCTATGTCGGATACGCAATTTGAAGCGGTCCGGGAGTATTACCGGAACAAAGATGTCCGCCGGAGGATCAAGGAATTCTGCGGAGGAAATAAATTCAGCTGTGAATACATTGTCGGGTTCGGAGAATTCCTGGCCCGGAACGGGTACCGGCGGCCTCTCCGGCTCAGTAACCAGCAGAAAGACCTGGCCGGTATGATGGAGCAGGGTCTCGATCTTTTCCGGGCGGTCTGGGATAAAAAAGCTACGCTGGCGGTCTGGGATGTGGAATATTTCAACCTGGATACCTGGCATGGTCTCTACCGGAACCAGCTTCTCCATTTCAAACTGATGGAACCGGTCTATCAGGCTATCGAAAGCGTCCTGGCCGAATACCATATCTCCCATATCAATGACTCTACCGCCTCCGGTTATCATTTTAACTCCCTGATTCCCTTCTCTTCTCCCGTCCACCGAAAACTGGAGCGGATCGGCCATCTGGAAGATACTCTGAGGAAAAAATATTCCCAAGTTCTGGGGGGAGATGATAAACGGATCCGGCAATTATCGCTCCGGGCCGGACTCGGGTACAGTGCGATAGGGCGCCTCCATGAATTTCTCTGCCATCTGGTTATCCGCCGCACCCAAGAAAGTTCACCGCTCCCGGTCACCATATCTGATGCCGCGGTGGGAAGAATGGCCCGGGGACGGGAAGGTATGAGTCTGGACATCACCCAGTACGCCGATCCGCTCTATATGCGGGATATCCGCACCACCTTCTCTACTCATCAGAAACACAAAGTATACCTCGGTAAAGTCGGAAGGGAGACCGGACGGCGAATGCCGGTCTACGCGACACTGCCCAGAAACAACCTATCTTTCCAGGAGCTATTCGAACTTCGCAAAGACTTAAAAAAAGCAGCTTCGTATGCGAAAGAATGTTCTGGAATTATTCCCGACGCGAGCGCCGGCTGGGAACAGGTAATAAATGATTACCGCGAATCAACCCTTTTTTCCTTTCATCGCGATTTCGACCGGGTCTCCCATGAACCTCCCGAGCGATGGAAAAACACTTACTGGAGATTGGACCTTGACGCCCTCCCCCCCTGCGCGGCCAATTCCATCCGCAATCATACCTGGGGACTCCTCAATCCGACCAGTATCCAGAATCTTTGCCGGGTACTATTCGCGATCGGTTGGCACCCGAAACATATCGCCGGTTTAATCCATTCCTACTATGAGACGAAACCCGGCTGGAAGACTGACTGGGAGAAGTATCATGCCGAGACCAGGGCAAATTTCTGGTCCCGGATCTACTGCGGAATGATCGCAACCGGGACCGATACTCTCAGCGACTTCAGGTGTGTTTGCCACCAGGAGAAGGGATACTGCGTGCACCCGTACTGCGGATTCAACCTCGGAGATTATCGGCGCCAGATTCAGGATCGGCTAAAAAAAGTAATCAGTAATCGGTGATCAGTAATCAGTGCGCTTCGACTGGGCAAACCACCGATCACTGATTACCACTTACTGATTACCGTATTTAATAACATCGTCCTGTCAAAAATAACCAATTACAACAGGCCGACCCCCCAGGCCAGATTAGGATCGGCATCCGCCTCCCAATCCCCTCCCCCGCCATGCGCCAGAATCAGGCATCCTAATCCGGCGATCATCGCGGCGTTATCGGAGCAGAGATCAGGGGATGAGATCAGCAATTGCTGCTCTGGTGAAGTAAATACCTTCTGAACTTTGTGTCGGAGCTCTCCGTTCCGTACCACTCCTCCTCCCAGGATCACGGTCCGGGCACGGAAGGCTTTAGCCGCCGTCTGCAATTTCGCAACCAACACCTCCACCGCTGCCGCCTGAAAGCCGGCCGCGATATCCGCGGTTGGAATCGGCTCCCCCTCCCTTTCAATACGTTCCACCAGATAACGGACCGCGGTCTTCACCCCGCTGAAGCTGAAGTCATAATCTCCGCTCTTGAGCATCGGCCGGGGCAATTGGAATCGGTCGGGATCGCCATCCCGGGCTGCTTTCTCAACGGCTGGACCACCCGGGAATCCAAGTCCGAGCAGAGACGCCACCTTATCAAAGGCCTCACCGGCAGCATCGTCCCGGGTCCCGCCGAGGCTCCAGGCAGACTCCCGGGAATCAGCCTCAACCAGAAGTGTATGGCCTCCGGAGACTATCAAACCCACCAGGGGGAACTTTAGGACATTCCCCTCCAGGCAGGGGGCATATAGATGAGCCTTAAGGTGATTTACTCCGATCGGAGGCACACCCCATGCATAGGCCAGAGCCTTCCCCATTGAGACCCCGACCAGAAGAGAGCCAATTAATCCCGGGCCCCTGGTATAAGCAACTCCATCCACCGCCGATGGTTTAATCCCGATTTGATCCATCGCCTCCTGCAAGAGAGGAACCAGAGTCTGCAGGTGAGCCCGACTGGCGATCTCCGGGACGACTCCCCCGAAAGGTCGATGAATATCAATTTGGCTTGACACCAGATTAACCAGTATCTCGGTACCGTCTTTCACCAGAGCAACGGCGGTCTCATCACAGGATGTCTCAATTCCCAGTATGATCATTCTGAAGTGCCTAAAGTGCCTTAAGTTTTCAGCCAGAGGCTGATCCGCCTCCGGCGGAAAAGTGCCTTCCTCCGTCGCTAAAGCCCCGAATCAAGTTCGGGATGCAAGCACTTTGGCGGATAATAAAAGTTGTTCGCTTTCGCCCACTCTTATTTTTTCGGAGAAAAAATAAGGTCGGAGACGGGAACGAGTTGAAGATTACTCTCGGCCAGGGTCGGGATCAAATGGAGAAGCATATTCATCGTAAGGGGTCGGTCATGGCCGATCGCGATAGCGAAACCACGGTCTTTCGCTTTCTTTTTTAGCTCCTCAAACTGCCGGTTGATATACTCCTCGGTATTTTCATGATCGAGGAAGATATCCCTTCTCCCGAAAGCCACTCCCAGCTCTTCGGCTAAAGACCGGGTAACAGTGCCGCCGATAGTAAGACTATCGATAAAGAACAGGTCATTCCGCTTGACTTCGGTCAGAAGTCGCCGCATCGCTTCAGTATCGGTGGTAAAGGCCGAGCCCATATGATTATTGACGCCGACTATGTGAGGCAACCCCAGAATATCATCATCGAAGATACGAATCAGTTCATCCGACGGGGTATCGCAACGAATCGCTCCCGGTCCCAGGGGAAGATCGGGATTAATCGCTTCCAGGGGACAATGCAGCATAACCTCAAACCCATTCTCCGCGGCCAGTTGATCCACCCGGGAAGAATATGCCAGACCGGGGAGGATGGCGAGAGTTAGTGGATAATCCAGTTCCAATAAGATATCCTTATTCCTCAGTGAGTTGCCGAAATCGTCAATTATAATCGCGACTCGCCCCTCAATCTTCTGAACCAGTTCAACCTGGTAGGTGATCATATCTTCCGCGTCAACCGTCAACTCCCAGGTCTCTCCCCCGGGGGAAGGGTAGCGTCTGATCTCAAATTCTGAGATCCCCTCTATCTCCAGGGCGTTCCAGAGCCGTCGTTTAAGGCGAGAGAAGCAGGCTAGGGAAGATAGCGGAACTGTCTGCTGAATAATGTAAGCTCCCTCCGGACCGGGAGATGAATCCTCCCGGGGAGGCCATTCATTTAAGGGGGGTAAAAATGCTTCGAGAGAATCGGATAAAATGGCATCCACCTCATCAATAAATACCGGGGGGGATGGCTGGACTACCGGACCCGGTAATACCAGTTTCGAAGATTCCGGGGATGCGCAGCCGGAGAGTAATACCACCATTAATAGTATCAGAAGGTGTAATTTATACTTCATTAAAGAGGATAGTAATCGGCTATAAAGAAGAAAACAGTAATCGGTAAACGGTGATCAGTAATCAGTGCGCTTCGACTCGGTAAGCCACCGATCACCGATTACCGATCACTTATTTTAAACCTAACTATCGGCCCCCGCTTCTTCATCAAAATGCTGCTGAATTAGGATACCCTTTAAAATATCAACCGCGGTCCGGAGTTGAGGATCGTGGGCGTACTCCTCTTCACTCTCTTCGGCCGCACCCGCTTTCTCTCCATCCTTATCCTCCGGGAGTTCAGTTTTAACCTCTTCCGGGAGATCCGGTTCTTCCTCCACATCGGTTTCTTCCGCTGCAATATTATCCAATTTTTGATATTTCTTTTTGAAAAACTCCTTCATATCCTCAATCGACATCTCTACCTTCACATCCGGTTCTATCCCGTTATCCTGGATAACGCGCTGGCTGGCGGTATAATACCGGCCGGTGGTAAGGCGAATACCGGGGGCATTCTCCTCTCGCGATAGGGGAAGTACACTCTGGACCGAACCCTTCCCGAAACTGGTCGTCCCCACCAGAACCGCGCGGTAATTATCCCGGAGCGCTCCGGCGACGATCTCCGATCCGCTGGCGCTGCCCTTATTGATCAGGATCACCATCGGAACACCGGAGAGAAACTGCCGGATCGTCGACTTCGCCTGCATCTCCAGCTCTTTATTTCTTCCCCGGGTCTCCACAATGAGCTTCCCCTTATCCAGAAACAGATCCGAGATCCCAATCGCCGAGGTCAAAAGTCCCCCCGGGTTCCAGCGAAGATCGAGCACCAACGCTTTTATACCCGCTTCTTCCAATTCTTCCAGCGCCTCTTCGAACTCTTTAACCGTATTCTCCTGAAATTGCACCAGACGGATATACCCGATCTCATCATCAAGCATCTTCACTTCTTTGACCGAATCAACCTTGATTATATCTCGGACGATGGCAAAATCAAGGAACTCAGTCTCTCCGGGACGCATAATGGTAATATTGACCTCGGTACCGGGTTTGCCCCGGAGTTTCTTGACCGCCCCGAAGAGAGTAATATCCTTGGTGGACTCCCCCTCAATCTTGACAATCTTATCTCCGGCATGGAGACCGGCACGACTGCCGGGGGTATCTTCAATCGGAGAGATAATAGTAAGTATACCTCCCCGGAGAGTAATCTCAATTCCAACCCCACCGAACTCCCCCTTGGTCTCAACCTTCATCTCTTTATACACCTGGGGTTCCATAAACTGGCTGTAATCATCCAGCGACTTCATCATCCCATCCAGAGCCCCATAGATCAATTCCTGCCGCTTGACATCCTCCACATACTTATCGTTCACGATCTCCATCACCCGGGTAAAGAGTTCCAGGTTGTCATATATACTCCGGTCCGGCACTGACTGCGGTGTCGGACTAGCCTCCAGCTCTATATCTGCTCCAGCTGAGATACCGGGAGAAAGAAAGATCAACAGGACAATCGAAACAAACCAATATCTTTGAAATATCATAATAATTATTCCTCTTCTGAGTTAGCGCCCGTGACGTTAACTTGCAAATTTAAAATTTCTATCAAACCTATTTACCAATTCTAAAATTATTTAAACCTAAGTTGAGCGATTATTGCGGATGAAATGTGCTAAGATTATGAGGCTGCATCGGTTGCAAAAAACGCAGACGCATTAATAAATGCGAACGAGTATTTTTGCAACCGATTGCAGACCATAAGATTGGTGCAGTTCGCCGCATAGAATCGCTCAATTTAGGTTACAATGACTTCGTTAAGATCCAGAAGATTTATGAAGTAAATTTTTTAAACCACTCGATAGTATTCCCCAGCCCTTCTTCCAGTTTCACCCGCGGTTCCCAGCCTAAAATATTTTTAGCCCGGTCGATATTTGGCTGCCGGGTCTTGGGGTCATCAACCGGCAACGGGTGATACTCGAGCTCGCTGGAACTACCGATGAGTTTGATAATTAATTCCGCGAATTGGCAGATCGTCATCTCACGGGGATTTCCGATATTAACCGGATCGGATTCATCTGACATCGCCAGCTTATAAATCCCATCAAGAAGATCGGCCACATAGCAGAAACTTCTGGTCTGAGATCCGTCTCCAAATATAGTGATCGGCTTGTTTTCCAGGGCCTGACAGATAAAGGCCGGGACCACTCGACCGTCATGAGCCCGCATCCGGGGTCCGAAGGTATTGAAGATCCGGACGATTCGGGTATCAACTCCATGGAAACGATGATAAGCCATCGTTAATGCCTCGGCAAATCGTTTGGCCTCATCATAAACACCGCGGGGACCGATCGGGTTTACATTGCCCCAGTAATCTTCGGTCTGGGGGTGAATAAGCGGATCACCATAAACTTCCGAGGTGGAAGCCAGGAGAAATGTGGCATTTTTCGCCTTGGCCAGACCAAGGGTCTTATGAGTCCCGAGAGAACCGACTTTAAGGGTCTGAATCGGAAGCTCCAGATAATCGATCGGGCTGGCCGGAGAAGCGAAGTGGAAGATAAAGTCCAGGGGGCCAGGCAGAAAAATATACTCGGTCACATCCTGCTTGATAAATTTGAAATTTTCATTCCCGGCCAGATGTTCGATATTCCCGACATTGCCGGTGATCAGGTTATCCATACATACCACCTGAAGACCACGGTCAAGCAATAAATCACATAAATTGGATCCTAAAAATCCGGCGCCGCCGGTTACCAGAGCTCGTTTCATAATTTTCCTCCGAAATATTTTTTCCTTTTGAAAAAATATATATTTTCGATCAACACAGTTAAATTAAATTTCTAGGCGTTCCTCAGTATTTCAATCGCAGATACTATACCATTATGTCATTAAACGGGAATAGAATATTTATATCGGTAATCGGTGAGCGGTGAGCGGTAAGCAGTGAACGGTGAGCGGTGTGCTAATTACCGCTTACTGCTCACTGCTTACTTTCTCCTCCAATCTCCCTATTATATTTAAATTTAAAAACAGAAAAAAGGCCGGTACCCCCGCGGGGTCCCGGCCTCTTTTCTCGAATGATCTATGGTAACTTACAGTCTTCCACCCATGGTTAATGCCATAATCGCCTTATGAGCGTGGAGGCGGTTCTCCGCCTCGTCAATCACCACGGACTGCGGGCCGTCGATAACTTCATCGACTACTTCCTGTCCCCGGTCGGCCGGAAGACAATGCATATAGATCCCCTTCTTATCGGTCAACGCCATCTGTTTCTCGGTCGTCATCCAGCCCTTGGCCAGCTCGTTGACCCGGGTCGCTTCTACGTGATCCTGATCTTTGATCTTCTTCCCGGTCTCGGGATCGAAATAGTTAAAACATGTGTGCGCTCCCCAGGCTTTCGGGTAGACAACATGGGCGCCCTTGAATCCTTCGTCAAAGTCATTGATAATCCGGAAACTACCTTCCTGATCCACCGCGTTCTTCTCACACGCCGCAATAACCTCGGGATCAAGATCATACCCTTCCGGATGGGAAAGGGTTACATTCATCCCCATCAGCGTTGCCGCCATAATAACACTCTGCGGGACCGCGCGCGGCTTCTCGATAGAACCGGAATAAGCAAACGACATCGTCAGGTTGACACCCTTAAAACCGCCGAACTTCTCCTTGACGGTGAGCATATCGGCCAGCGCCTGACAGGGATGATATTTATCGCATTCCATATTAATAATCGGAATCCCGGCATACTCGGCGAACTCTTTCATGGTGGCATTGGCAAAACCATAATTCCAACCCGCCGGAGGGCCGTACATCCGGATGGCGATGGCATCTCCAACCCGTGCCAGCATCTCGGCGACATCCTTGATCCGCTCGGTCTTATACGGGATATCAAAACCCTTCCGGGCCGGGGTATAGGTCTTGCCCGGTTCCAGTTCGATGTAGTTCCCGCCTAACTGCTGGATACCGGCGGCAAAGGTGGAACGGGTGCGGAGCGACTGGTTAAAGAACATGCTGAAGAGGGTCTGTCCCTTGAGAATACCGGACATATCCTCCCGCATCGCGTAACGCCGTTTCAGTTCCAAAGCGACATCAAGTAATGTCTCCCACTCCTCTCTCGAATAATCCAGTTCAGCGTCAATCCAGTCACGCCCCAAAAAATTGTTGGTCTTCATCCTATTTCTCCTTCAAAATTTCCCGCCATAAGCGAGATTAATTAATCACAGCTCCGACTCTATCGAAGCATTAATCCAGTTCGTGTTGACTAGAGTGGAAAGATTAGAAAAACCACATACCACTGTCAACCCCAAAATATATCCGGAAAAAAAAGGAGCCCCCGCGATAAAACGGGGACTCCTTAATGCTCGGTTAAAAGAATACTACATGGTCAAAGCCATTATAGCCTTCTGAGCATGAAGGCGATTTTCGGCCTCATCGTTAACGATGGAGATCGCCGGATCATCGATCAACGCGTCCGTGACTTCCTTATTCCGCTTGGCCGGAAGGCAGTGCATATAGACGGCCTGCGGGTTCGCTTTCTCAAAGTGCTTGTGAGAAATACACCAGTCTTCAGCGTATTGCGGACCCTTCTCCGCGTGCACCTCGGGCTGCCGCGCCCAGCTCTTGCAATAGATAACATCAGCTCCCTCGGAAGCCTTCCAGATATCGTTCTCCACGGTTATCGATCCCCCTGATGCCTTAGCGGCCTTCTGCGCGAAAGCCAGATACTCGGGGTCGATATCATAACATCCTTCTTCCGGCGGGTAGGCCAGGGTGATATTCATACCCAGAATACCTCCGGCAATGGCCATGGTCTGCGGCACGCCCGGGGATTTGGCCCGGTCGTCGTAAGCCCAGCCCATTACCACTTTCTTCTTCTTATAGTCCACCCCGAACTTTTCCACCATGGTAAGAATATCGCCCATGATCTGACAGGGATGTTCTTTATCATCCAGCATATTGATGATCGGAATCCGGGCGGTCTCCGCCAGTCCGCGCAGAACTTCGCGGGCATCTCCATACTCATAGGTTTCCGCTCCCATCTGAGTCTTCAGGTTATAGAGACGGATCGCGAACCCATCCAGAAAGCGGGAGATCATCTCCCCGGTATCCTTCCAGGTCTCCTTGTGCGCCAATTGCAATTCCTGAGGATTATATACCTGGCCATTACCACCCAGTTGATCGATCCCGGTAGAGAAAGAAAGTCGAGTCCTGGTGGATGGGGAAGAAAAGAGCATTCCCAGATTTTTGCCTTTCAGCAACTCATGGGGCTGCTCGATGGCGTTCTGGAGCTTTAAATAAGCGGCCACTTCAAGAATGGTCTCCAATTCCTCCCGGCTATAATCCATTAAACTAATAAAATCCTTACCCTTCAAACGACGTGTAATCATGAAACTATACTCCTTCAGATTGTACGACTTAGCGCTTAGCGCTAATTTTCGGTAGCCGCACTTTCCAGTGCGTCCTCGCCTCTGCGAGGCGGCTGCCGTATAATAAATTTTAGATTTACTGACTTACCGAGTAAAAGTATAAAGAAATTAGGCCAAAGAAAAACCACTGTCAAGCAAAAAATCCCCCGGCATTACCGGGGGATTTTTTACAATAACTTAGCTTCGCAACTTACTAAACCGCAAATCTCGCAAATCTTCTCTAATTGAAGAATAAAAACACTACGAATTACACGAATTTATTGTGTGCCGGAGGCGCATCAGCCTCCGGCTAAAAATTCTGAAGCAGTAAATTAGCTTTTTATTGTTCCGATGGATTTCGGACCAATCATTCAGTTAGAAACTATAGATCACCTTGAGCCAGCCCTTGGTCCCTTCTGGACGATTCTCGGCCATGGTTTCAAACTGAACCTTGGCAATCAGATGGAGTCCCGGATTGAAGCTATACATGGCGGAAGGACCGACTGCCAGAACCTGCTCTTTTGAGTCCGGTACTTTGTTCCCATCCAGTTTATCGTCCTCAAGGCCGGTCAGATAATACCCGCAGACACCAATGCGAAAGTTATCCACAATCATATATCCGGCATTATAGTCGAGGTGGAACTGCTGTCCGGTTTTGAGGTCATTGTCGTCGTTTTCGGTGTGAATATCATACATCAGCTTAACACTGGCGGAGAGACCGGAAGGATGGATCATGCTCGCGGCCAAGGCCGGCTCGAAGGTCCAGTGGTTGCAGCCGATATTGACCGCGTAGTCTTTATTATATTGCCCGGTGGGGGCGATAATATCGAACCCGGCGACGAAGTGGAATAGATCGGTATGCCAGCCAAGGATGAAGGGGGCAAAGTCGATATCACCAATACTGGCCCGGGACTCATCTAATGACATCTCCTTGATCTCCATCTTCATATAAACCAGCGGAACAATCAGATGCCATCCCAGGTTGGCTCCCAGAATTTTAATATCGGAGATAAATATTCCCCGGAGAACTTCGGCTGCCACATCGGCTTTAAAGTCTACGGGAACTTCATCTCCATTGTGATCTTTCAACTCACCGGCGTGATAGTACATCAGATAGTTGATAAAATGAGCTCCCGGCGGCGGCAGAGCACCGGCGAAATAACCTTCCGCCCCCAGAATAGACGAAGACTCCCCCGCAAACAGATAGGCGGGTGTTCCGGCCAGCAACAGGAACGCCATAATTGCCATTATCTTTTTCACACTTCTTCCTCCTTGGTTAGATTAACAAATGGAGTACTGGAGCGAGAGGGTTGATGGGGGGGCACGCCCCTTGTCCCATCAATCCATCACTCCAGTACTCCATTACTCCATTACTCCTGATTTCTTACTTGTTAGAATTTAGCCAGCAACTGCCAGCGGGCGAAGAAGCCATTGTCATCATTGGCATAGAAGTTGCCGGGCATGAAATATTCACCCCAGAGATGACCGCTCAGCCAGTCGTTGAAGGCGTACTTGAGAATAAACTGGGGGTTCTGGCCCCGATCCTTCCCGGTGCCGAAGAGACCGGTCCCCGAGGCGGCCTCATTGGCCCGTAGAATCTGATAGACCAGGTCAACCGTCATCCGCTCCATCGGAACAACGCCGAACTTGGCCCGGTATATCTGGGTATTGGTCCAGTAAGCGATATCCTTCTCCGGAACCTGCGAGTAGATATAGAGCTCACTCCATTTCGGCCAGCGGGCCAGGATCGGATCCCAGCCGCCATAGCTCTGTGAGTCTGTATCGTCTCCTGAGAGATAAACATACTCCAGGGTAAAGGCCGGCTTGATACCACAATCAGTCACTGTATAAGTGGCATGAGCATAGCCGCCAAACGCGGTCATGGAGTGGTCTCCGTATTGACCCAACTGGATTGCCGCTTCAGCAGCATACTTGATCTGATCGTTGATCGGTCCGGAGAGACGTCCGCCGACAACGTTGACCTGGTTATCAGGCCACTTGTCCGGATCGGTTTCACTGGTCAGTCCGTGCTTGTAGAGATAGTAGGCCTCGAGTTTCTGATCTTCGATCAAGCTCTTGTTGGTCAGATAAGCACCGAAGAGACCGATCGTCTGGCTGTCCAAGCGCCCGGGAGGATCACCTCCGCCCAGCGGTTCGTCATTCTTATTGATAGCAAACCACTGCTTTCCGGTATTCCAGATAGCCAGTAAATCCACGGTCGTTTCATCAAGGTCCAGTGTCAGCTTTCCGCCGTCGGAGAAGATGGTCCGGGAACCGTCCAGGGGAGTACCGTCCAGGATAAGAAACCCTTCCCCATAGATCATGTCCTGACGGCCCGCTTTAAGAGTAAGGGGGATATCCTCCAGTCCCTTCAGATTTATATAAGCATTATCGAGAATGATCTCGTCCCGAAGGCCGTGTTCCCGGTTCTTCGGCTTGGCATAATAGCGCCACTCGTTAGCGAGCCGCGTATAGAGCGTGACCTGCTCAATTGGATCAGCCTGAAAATATAACCGTGTTCTCAGTCGCCAGAAATGCTGCTGATCGGCGTCATTGTTTTTATCCCAGGTAATAATATTGTTGAATCCAACCTCGCGGACCCTAAAATCTCCTCCCACCTTGAACCAGTCCGACTGGATCACGTTTTTCTCTAACAACCCCGCGTAAAGCGGAGACGCGGTGAAGATCATCAACACCAACACACATACGATTCTTTTCATTAATCAATGCCTCCTTTTTCATGATTAAACCTGAGTCGAGCAGTTATTGGAAATCGCTCAATTCAGGTTATGGGTGATCTATATAAAACATTGACCCGAATGATCAATCCCGGATTCGGGATTGATCTTCCCGGTTAATGATAATGTTAAAGATAATAGAGGTCGTCATCTTTCAGCAGTTCAATCCCTTCTTCTTTCAGAAGCGCGGACGCGCCGGCGGGGTCTTTCACCTGAATGACGAAGACCGCCGCAGTCCCGCTTTCCATAACAAACCCATACGCATCGTCAATGTTTATCCCATGACGCTGAAGGATCTGGGCAATAATCAGGAGCGCGCCCGGCGTATCGTTAATCTTAATTGCTACAACTTCCCGATATGCTACCACTAATCCATTCCGTGTCAATATATTATATGCTTCCTTCGGATCGTCAACTAATATTTTCAAGATTCCGAAATCCCCGCTGTCGGCGATCGTAATCGCCCGGATGTTGATCGACCCCTCAGCCATAAGCCCGGTCACCCGCTCCAGCTTCCCCGGTTTATTCTCTAAAAATACCGATATTTGATGCGGCATAGTAAACTCCTTGAAAAGATTGGAGTGATGGAGTACTGGAATGTTGGAGCCTCTCAACCCAATCCTCCATTACTCCACCACTCCTGTTTTATGTTCTTATATCTGCCTTTTATCAATCACCCGCTTTGCTTTGCCCTGACTTGGTGGAAGCGCCCCGGGTTCCATCAGTTCCACCTCGGTCGTAATCAAAATCTGTTCTTTGAGTTCATGCTGAATCTTCCTTTGCAACGCACGCAGTTCACCCATCTCCCCATGGAACATCCGCCGCTGGATCTCCACCCGTACCGTCATCCGGTCCAGGTTTTCCTCGCGCCCCATTAGAATCTGATAGTTGGTCCCTACTTCGGGGAGAGACATCAGTACATGCTCCACCTGACTGGGGAAGACATTAACCCCTCGTACAATTAACATATCATCGGTCCGTCCGACAATACGTGAGAGTCGCTGAAAATTTCTGCCGCAGGGGCAGTCTGTCTCCTGGTAAAGTTTGGCCAGATCCCGGGTACGATAACGGATCAGGGGCATAGCTTCCCGGTTAATCGTGGTAAGAACAACCTCCCCTTTCTCCCCCGGGGATACCGGTTCTTCGGTCACGGGGTCGATAATCTCCACTATGTAATTATCCTCCCAGATATGCATCCCTTCACTCTGGCGGCACTCAAAAGCAACTCCCGGCCCATTCATCTCGGAGAGACCATAGCAATTACAGGCCGTGACACCATAGGCTTTTTCAATCTTCTCCCGGGTAGTACTGGAGTACGGCTCTGCCCCGAATATCAATAAACGCAGGCTGAAGTCATCGGTGTTCAAATCCAGATCCTTGATCACATCACTGAGGTGAAGGGCATAGCTGGGGGTAATATGAATAACCGTGGTATTAAAATCCCGCAGGAGTTGGATCTGCCGGTGAGAATTCCCTCCCCCGGCTGGTATGACCATCATCCCCAGCCGCTCCGCCCCATAATGCAGTCCCAGTCCTCCGGTAAAAAGTCCGTAGCTCATCATATTCTGGAAGACATCTTCGGGGGTACATCCGGCCATCACCAGAGAGCGGGTGACCAGATCGGTCCATCTATCCAGATCACGAGCGGTATGATAAACTACCGTAGCTTGGCCGGTGGTCCCGGAAGATGAGTGCATCCTGACCACCTCGACCGGATCTACCGCCAGCATCCTATCGGGATAGGCGGAGCGGAGATCGGCCTTGCTGGTAAACGGGAATCCAGCCAGATCTTCCAGAGATCTGACATTCTCCGGATTGAGAGATTCTCTCCGAAAGCTCTCCCGGTAAAATGGTGAACGGGAGGCCTGTTCCAGAGTCCGGCGGAGCCGCTCAAGCTGGAGTTTCTCCAGATCCGGACGTTTGATGGTTTCAAGTTCTTTCGACCAGTATTTCATAGGACTTCGCAATATTAATCATTTAACCGCGGATTTAGCGGATTATGCTGATTAAAAGAAAAATAATCCGCCTAATCTTCAGTATATTTAATTTCGATATAAGAACTTATAGTGACCTTCCCCGGAAAGTCTTTTGAACCACGAAGAACACGAAGTTCACGAAGGAATTTGAAAAACCTGAAATATTCTCTAGTTTTCTTTGATTTTCTTCGTGTTCTTCGTGGTTCATATTGATTTTTTTCGCACAAAAAGTATACGAAAATACCTTTTCGAGTACGGTCTAGCTCAAGATTTAAAACAATTATCCAGATGGTCTTCCGGGAGCGATTGGGTTATCAAGGAGTAACCGATTGTTACCAGAATCGCCAGCGGAAGAGCAAATATAATAGGATCAACATCAGACCAGATAATCGGGCCGGTAATGTATGAGACCCATTTACCTGAAGTCTCATTAAAATGCTGGAGAAGACTGGGTTTTCCAAACCATCGTTCGCAGAGCAGCAGGGCCGTGGACTCCTTGGCATGCATGAAGAGAAGCCAGAACCCGCTGACCCCAAAACCGGTAATCATACCCGCGATGGCTCCCGTCCGGGTAATCTTCCGACTGTAGAGAGCTCCAAAATACATAGGCAGAAACGTGGCGGCACAGAGACCGAAAAAGATAGCGGTTCCCCGGGCAATGATTGCCGTTCCGGTGCCTCCGAATGTCTTCTCCAGCCAATACCCCAGAAATACACTGAAGAGGATAGCGATCAGAACACCAATCCGGGTTACCGTAATCGAACGGGCAGTCTGTCTTCCCCCTCTTATCCCCTTCTCATAAAAGTCCCGACCAATTGAGGTTCCCATGGTATGAAACTGAGAACTGATTGTGGACATGGCCGCCGCCAGCAGGGTCAGTAGGAAGACCAGACCGAACCATTCCGGCAGATAGCCGTCGATGAATTTCGGGATAATCTCATTTACATTGCCCCTGGCCACGACAATGCCGGCTTTTCCGGTCTCCCGGACAAAGAAAACATTGGAGAGCGAACCAACCACATATACCACCCCCACTACGATTAAGATAAAGACGCCGCCGATCAGAACCGCCCGGTTGAGTTCCCGTTTGCTCCGAACGGTCATGAACCTGACCACCAGCTGGGGCTGGGCCAGCACTCCGATCCCAACCCCCATTATAATGGTTGAGACCATAATCCACCAGAATTGAGAACCAAAGACCGGAAACGCCGTCCATCCCTGATGCCCGGTGCCCTTGAAGACTTTCAGGGCCAGCGGCGCCAGATCGGTTAACTGCTGGTGCGCCTCCACTACTCCTCCTAACCTGGAATAGGTAAATATCAGGAGGAAGAGCATCCCTACCAACATTATCGTGCCCTGAAAAGCGTCGGTGTACATAACCCCCTTCAATCCTCCCATAATCACATAAAGTGCAACGATAGTGGAGAATCCGAAGAGAGCCACCTCATACTGAATCGCGAAACTGGATGAGATAAATTTCGCCGCGCCGATAATAACCACCGATGTATAGAGCGGCATAAATAAGAAGATTACCAGCCCGCTGAAACCCTGGATAAACCGGGACCGGTAGCGCACCCCCATTAACTCCGGAAAGGTATGGGCGTCCAGCCGGTGTCCCATCTGCCTGGTTCGATTGCCGAATATGACAAAGGCCAGAAAGATCCCGATAAAAATATTCAGGAAGGTCAGCCAGAGTAATCCCATCCCGAATACCGCCGCGGCGCCGCCGAAGCCGATAATTGCCGAGGTACTGATAAAAGTCGCCCCGTAACTCATCGCCATTACGTAGGGATGAACCCGGCGGCCGGCTAGCATATAATCAAGATCGGTCTTGGTCCCCCGATACCCTTTCCAGCCCAGATAGGCAATGATGCTGAAATAGATAACCACCACCAGGTATGTAATATAACCATCCATTATTAAAGCTCCTCTTCCATGACTTTTTCGTCTTTCAGCCAGGCCCGATCTTCCTGCTTAACCTCACTAGCCCCTCTGTTCCAGGTAACCAGTCCATATATCACGCAGCCCAGCGCGCTCACAATGGAGAGTAGATATGCCAGCCAGACCGCGGTCGATTCTATTCCCATCATTATTTACCTCCATTTCTGTTATCTATTACTCTACGAGTGCCTTCCTCCCGACCGAAGAGAGTTTTGGATTCCACCATCTTTACCTCAACCTCGAGGCCCAGCAGTTGATATATCTCCGCTTCGATCTCCCGGCGCAGGCTCTGCAGTTTCTTCATTTCGTCGGAGAATATCTCAGAGGAGATCTCTACCAGCAGTCTAACCACTTCCTGTTCTTCCTCGAGATCGATCCGGAGTTGGAAATGCGGCTCGGTTCCCTCTACACGGGTGAGAATATCTTCGATCTGGGATGGAAATATACTGACTCCCCGGACAGAGAACATATCATCTGTCCTTCCCTTGATCCGGGCCATCCTGACCATGGTTCGCCCGCAAGAGCATTCATCTCTTATCAGAGCTGTTATATCCCCGGTACGATATCGGATCAGAGGAAACGCTTCTTTGGTAATACTGGTCAACACCAGTTCTCCTTCTTCGCCGTGCGATAGGAGTCGGCCGCTGGCCGGATCGATAATCTCCGGGATAAAATGATCTTCAAAGATGTGCAGGCCGTTCTGAGCTTCGCACTCCCCGGCTACCCCCGGATTAAATAGTTCGCTCAACCCGTAAAAGTCATAGGCTTTTATCTGGAGTCTTTCTTCCAGGTCATGCCGGAGATTTTCCGACCAGGTCTCGGCTCCGAAGAAACCCACCCTTAAGGAGAGCTCCTGGGGATTGATATTCATCTCCCGGATCATATTGGCCAGCCTCAAGGCATACCCGGGTGCCGCGATCAGGACAGTCGAACGGAAGTCTCTCATTACCGCGATCTGGCGGGCCGGTGCGGCCGTTGAAGCCGGAATGACTGATGCCCCTACTGCCTCGGCTCCGTAATGCATTCCCAGCGCGCCGGGGAAGAGACCATAATCGAATGATATCTGGATAACATCATCTCGGCTGATACCGGCGCCGGTCAGGACGCGGGCGACCAGTTCGGTCCAGTGGATCACATCGTTTTTGGTATACCCCACCACTATTGGTGATCCGGTGGTACCGGATGACGTCTGAAGCCTCACCACCTCCCGGAGCGGCACCGAGAACATATCATATGGATAGGCCTGGGTCAGGGCCTGTCGATCGGTGAAAGGGATTCTACGGAGATCTGCCAGAGATTTAATATCTTCGGGAACAATGTCCGCGTCTTGAAATAACTTCTGATAGAATACAACATTCCGGGAGACCCTATTAATGGTTGACTGAAGCCTCTCCAGCTGCAGCTGCTCCAGTTCCCGGGGTGGAATGCACTCAAATTTTTTATTCCAGATAGTCATATTATAACTCCTTGAAAGAATTCCCTCTTATTCACAGATTCAAACGAAGCCCTGCTCGGATTATTGTCCTTAAGATTTAACCAAAACAACTTAAGTAATTAACCATGAAGAATCGTTAAGAAATAAATATGATTTAACTAAATTTTCAAACATAACTCGATTTTTCATAAATCGGGTTATTCCCACACTTCCCGATATCCTTTTCCCAGATACGCCCGTTTGACCTCCTGGTTATTCAGGAGTTCTTCAATCGACCCCTGAATCACGATCCGGCCGGTCTCCATAACATACCCTCTATCGGCAATCCCTAACGCCGCCCGGGCGTTCTGTTCCACCAGCAAAATGGTAGTACCGCGCTCGGGCAGTTCGGCTATGATCCGGAATATCTCTTTCACCATCAAAGGTGCCAGCCCCATGGAAGGCTCGTCCAGCAGGAGAAGCCTCGGTGTGGACATCAAAGCTCGACTCACCGCCAACATCTGCTGTTCCCCTCCGCTCAGGGTTCCGGCATAACAGTTTTTGCGTTCCTCAAGGACGGGGAAGACATTCCAGATTGTCTCCAGATCGTGATCTATCTTCTCTCTCTCTCCCCGTCCGAAGCGGAGATAGGCCCCCAGCAGCAGGTTATCCAGAACAGTCATAGGCGCGAATACCTGCCTCCCCTCGGGGACCAAAGATACCCCCCGGGAGACAATCTTCTCCGGGGAGTGACCCGTGATCTCAGCTCCATCAAAGACAATCTCACCCGATCTCGCTTTCAGGACACCCGCGATGGAATTCAGTAGAGTGGTCTTGCCCGCACCGTTTGCCCCAAGCAGGGTAACAATCTCCCCCCGGTTCACATGGAGGGAGATATTCTTCAGTGCCCGAGCCTGACCGTAATAAGTATCCAGGTTCCTGATTTGTAAAAGATTATCCTGATTCATAATTATAACGAACTTATCCCTCGCATTGCTCGGGCATCGTTCGTGTTAAAAGGTTGCGGTTGCGCGGCTCGAATCGGCTACGGATAACGGTTGCGGGGCCAAGCCGCACGCAACCGTACCCCGTTCAACGATTCGAGCTGCGCAACCGATCAACGTTAAACAGCCTCTTCTCCCAGATAGGCGGCGATTACCTTTTTGTCATTCTGAATCTCTCGGGGAGTTCCCTCTGCAATCTTGCGCCCATAGTCGAGAACCAGTACCTCATCGGAGATATCCATCACAAGACTCATATCGTGTTCCACCAGGAGAACGGTAACTCCGGAATCGCGGATCCGGCCGATCAGTTCGGCCAGAGTCTGCGTCTCCGGGCCACTCAATCCCGCCGCCGGTTCGTCGAGCAGGATAATTACCGGCTCGGAAGCCAGGGCCCGGACAATCTCTAGCATCCGTTGCTGACCCAGGGCAAGAGAAGCCGCCGGATCCCCGGCCCGATCATCCAACCCGACATCCTTCAGAAGCCGGAGTGACTTTTCCGTAATCTCCCGTTCTTCCCTCCATACGAAGGGCAGATGGAACGCGGCAGAAGTGATCCCGGTTTTGGAACGGAGATAGCAGCCGGTCATTACATTCTCCAGGACAGTCATATCCCCGAATAACTTTATGATCTGAAAAGTGCGAGCCATCCCCCTGACCGCGATCAGATGGGGCTTCATACCTGAGACATCACCTCCCTGAAAAATAATCTCACCATTCTCAGGCGCGAGTATCCCGGTCAGAACATTAAAAAGGGTGGTCTTACCAGCCCCGTTAGGACCGATCACCGCCTTGATCTGTCCAGCCCGAACGGAGAAACTCACCTTATTGATTGCCGTCAGACCGCCGAACCGCTTCTCCAGGTCGCTAACTTTCAGTAATATCTGTTTTGGGTTGTCAGTCATTTTGTGTGAGTATAATTTTAAATTAATAATAATGTATCGAATAGATATTACTTAATCCCAAATAACAAAAATATTTAAGACGTTTTCTTCTTAGAAGATGACCGGGAACCGGAATGAAATATCCTTTCGATAACACCAACCAGTCCCCGGGGAAGAAATATCATTACCAGTAGTAAGACCACCCCGTAAACCAGCACATCGTAGTCCTTGATTACCCGTAATGACTCCGGGAGAATGGTGAGCACCACCGTTCCGAGAAGCGCTCCCCAGAGACTGAATCTTCCTCCGAAAACTACCATGGTGACCAGAAGGATGGAGAAGGAGATACCGAATGTTCCCGGACTGAGGAAAGTCACAAAGTAAGCGTAGAGGGACCCCGCAATACTGGCATAGACGGCACTGATGACAAAGATCTTGATCTTGTACCAGGCAGTATTGATTCCCAGTGTGCCTGCCGCCACCTCGCTGGTATGCATCGTACGCAGCGCCCGTCCGGGTCGGGAATGAATCAGGTTGAACGAGAAGAATAGCCCCAGGACAACCAGACCCCAGACCAAATAAAAAAACTTGATATCGGTATTAAATACCACCCCGAAAAGGCTGAGTCGGGGGATGTTGCCGAAGCCGGAAGGACCTCCGGTCATATCAATCCATGAGTTAAAGACGATATAGACTATCTGCCCAAAACCAAGGGTGGCCATAGCCAGGTAATGCCCCTTCAGCCTCAGGGTTGGGATCCCTATCAGGAACGCGACCAGGCCGGTAAATGCCGCGGCAAGTAGAGCGGCCCAGACCGGGGGAATATCCAGATGGACGGTCAGGATACCGGAAGCATATGCTCCCAGACCAAAGAAGGCGGCATGACCTAAGGAGATCTGGCCCGCGTAACCCATTAACAGGCTCAAACCTATGGTAATAATAGTGTATATTCCGACGAAGACAAGGATCCCCAGGTAATAGATATTGCTGATCGCCAGGGGGATGAGAGCTATCGCGACTGCTAGAATCAATAACGCTATGTAATTATTTTTAATCATTAAAACTTCTTTAATCTGCTCTCCTGAGCTGATCCGAATATCCCGGAAGGCTTCAGAAACAGGACCAGGAGCAGGATCATTAAAGCGATAGCATCCTTGTAATGAGATGAGATCAGACCGGCGCCCAGAGCCTCCATGATTCCCAGAAGCAGACCGGCCGCGACAGCGCCGTAGAAATTACCGATCCCGGCCAGAGCCGCTACCGCGAAGCCTTTCAGGGCCA